>Ga0209828_1000391_pt1 | contig 42540 bp, 24 predicted proteins | sample MaitaG_FD_187429 | JGI IMG/M metagenome (GOLD analysis project Ga0209828, IMG submission 187429) | Marine algal microbial communities from Maine, USA - Maine_Asex2 metaG (SPAdes) (version 2) | ecosystem: Host-associated > Algae > Red algae > Unclassified | place: Maine, USA | collected 2015-01-05
CGGTATCAAACTCGAGCATCGAGCCGAACTTCAGATGGAACATGGCGAACGCCGCGCCCAGGGTGTCGGTCATCGAATGCCGAACCGAGCCCTTGCGGCGTGAATCCGGCACGGCGGAGAAACTCTCGCGCAGGGTGTTGATCAAGCCAGGAGCGGACAGGCTGGTGCGCAAACGCGCAGCGGGTGCTGCCATGGACGTACGAGTGTGATGAAGAGGGACCCATGAAAGACGCTTACGAGGAGCTTTGCGCCAGTGCGAACGAAAACCCCTATTCCATCACGCATTGCTCGTTCGTCGGAAAGTGCTGCTTTGACCTTCAGTCCTGTCTTGGTGGCTGTGAATGCGATCAAGTTTATTATAACTTTATAGCTGGTCAGTGGCTTCCCCCGCCAGTTTATGGAGATGAAGGAGAACAGTCGGTGCTCCATCTTGTTCCACTTGCTGGTACCCGGTGGAAAATGGCTAACCGATATCTCGATTCAACGGGCGCCAGCAAATTCGAATCTCAATTGGTCAAGTTATTTTGCTACAGGCCCTAAGAGCCGTGTGCGGAAATTGCGCATGCACGGTCTGTACGGGGCCCCGCGAGGGGTATCCCTACCGTGTCTATCTGCTACGGCTTGAGCTGCTCGTAGTCCAGCATCAGGTACTTGGCGGGCCTTCCCTTTCGGGCGTTGCCTTCGTCACTCGTGACGAGCAATCGGGATTCCCCTCGAAACTCGATCGAATCAATCGATTCGACGTTGTCGAGGTTGATGATTCCTGGCAGTGCGATTGGCAGGGGAGACTCGCCCGGCACGCCACTCCAGGACCAGAGTTGCGAGACGTAATCATTTGCCGCCGTCTCCACCTCGTTGACGATGAGAAATGTCTCCAGGACCGGATCGTAGCTCAGAGCACGAATTCCACCTCCGCTCAGGTCGAGCAGAATCGGTTTGCCGAACCGAGGTGTCGCTTGCCGTTCGAACACATCCGCGGGGTTTTCAATCACGAGAATTACCGACAACGGCCCCGCCATGGGTGAGCGTAGCCCGAGCAACAGCTGCTGCTCTTTCCGGTAATAGGCGAGCCCTTCGATGTTTAGTTCGTCGAATGCAACGGTGACGCCCGTGATCTCCTTGATCACACGGACAATCTCATCTGCCGACATCAGGACGTCGCGTAAGCGTGTATACGCGCTCAGGTTTCCGGTACTGCTCCCCTTGATCTGAAAGCGCAGCAGCTGCTCGCGATCGGCTTGTCGCTGGTCACTCTTGTCTGATGAATGAGAAGTGGTCGCATAGATGAAACCCTCCTCATCCGCCGACAAACCCTCGAGATCACTGAGCTTGCGACCAATGCCTCGCATCAGCTTCAGGTTGGTCACGGTGTTCTCTACCAGACTGCCGTCATCAGCAAAGGTCATCACGTTGATGGCGCGCGAGGCCTCGTCTTCGACCACGAGCAAGCGACCGTCGGAAAGCTGCTGTACGGCAGATGGCTCGTAGATGTTGTTGAATTCGGCGATGCCAAGGTTTCTCAGAGGCGGCTCGGCTGTGCTCTTCTCAAGTTCAGGGAAGACCTCGAGAACAGATCTCACACCGAGGAAGGCGAGTACGGAGCAAAGCAAGCCCCAGCGAAACGCCGTGTAGGAGATGTTCAAAAGTTTGAACTTCCTGTTAGCCATCTGGCCCAGCCAATAGAGCTGATCGCTCATCTTGTGGTAGACATCATCCCGGTCGCGCAGGAGTGCCTGCATGCGGGACCAATACTCTTCTTGCGTGAGGTGCATGCGGTCCTCGTATATGAGCAGATTCAGGTCTGCTCTTGCCTTTGACTTCCTGCCACGCATCACGTAGCTTCGCAGATCCTTGAGACAGGCTTCGCGACGACGGACGGCACTGATCCAGTCCCCTACCGCTCCGAAGAAGTCGACCTGTTCGGGTGAAGCGGCGAGCAGGGCAAATACGATCGACGTCGCAGCCGTCAACAGAAAGATGCCTGCTGGCAGGAGAAACACCGGCGACGATGCGAAGATGAACGCGCCCGAGATCATCAGGGCCGAGATGATGATCCCGTTCAACGAGATCATGATGTTCGCCTTGACCGCGGCGAGCGAAATGATGTCGAGTTCTGCGCGGTATGCATTGCGAAAGAGCGTCTCGACGGCCCTTGCCGTACCCAGCGGTTTCGATGTGCGCGACTCGCTGGAAGCATCGGAATTGTCCTTCCTCATCTTCTTTTTCTGACCAGACTTCCCGGGGTCCCCGGATTCATTCTTTTTCGACATTTCCTTTCTGTCCGACTAGTGGCCTTGAATCATGATACTGACGGGCGCAGAGACTCTTGGCGCCCTCACGGCAAGACACCTCGACAAAGGTGCGCTGAAGTGCGCCGAGGAGAGGCAACGCCAGCGTGGATGCCCTGAAGGGCAAGTGCGCCGAGGAGCACCCTTCGGGTGATCCTGTCTATACCGAGGCGCAAGACCGCACACGCGCAGGGCCCGGCGCGCGTTGGAATATTCGGAGTGTTGAACGACACTACCGCAGAACAAACATCCACGCATCATGCTACTACGGGCGATCGTGACCGTGGGATGCCGTCCGTTCGAGCTTGTGGGAAACCGTCTGCCGCGGAGGGCAGACCGGCGGTCATACCGTGCATTGGCGTGATCAGCAACCATGATCGTCCGCCCGGAACTCCGTCGGCGTACCATACCTGTCGGGTATTCTCGCGAACACACAGCTCGATCGGTCCCGTAAGGTGAGCGCCTAGTGATGGCGATGAGCACGCTCGATTCGTCCGACGAGACGACACTTGGTGAGAGCGCATCCAGTGAATTCACATGGAAGTAGTCGTCGACCGATGATCGAAATCCGAAGACGCTGGATCTCACGCCCTTGATGTTCGGTATTGAGTGGCGCGGGCGGGGTCCCGGTCAATGACCAGAAGCGAACGCGCGTCGTCTGCGGCGTTCGCGGGCGTGGATACGGCATGCTACCGATCCGGTCGCGGCGGGCGCTTCGGCTTTACATCGAACCAGGTTACGACGCTTCCACGGTCGTGAGCCACTGCCAGAAGGCCTTGATCGAACTGCGGTGATTGGTATTCAACTGCCGGCACACTGACGTCTTGCCCGCCGCAAGCTCGCACCAATCAGTGGTACCGGTGGCTGCCGTCACGTCAGTCGCCAGGGCGATTTCGGTCATCGCATTCGTCATTCGGACTGGTCGATATTAGGACTGGTCAATCGTCCAGGACGTTAGTTCAGACTCCTCGTTCAGTGGCAGCGTCCGTCGCTGGGGATCACTTTGTCCAGCGAGTGACAATGCCTGCAGGTATGCAGACTTGCAATAGCGACCGCGACGATAGTGAGAAATTTGCCAATGAAAGCACGATCGAGAAATTTCTCCGCTCTGTTGCTGATGACTTCCCTGGCCCTTCCCTGGTCCTTCCCTGGCTTTGCGATGTTCGTTCAAGGGAACTCCCCCTCGGATAGGCCCTGAAGGCTTTGACGCGCGTTGGTCCAATGCCGCCATGACGACGCCCTACGACACCAGTCGCTATGCGGTGCATGCGGACAATCGTTCCGAGGCGCACCACGGTGCCACGTGTGCATCCGCTGACAATGCGGTGTCCAGGAATAAAGCGGGTCACAACGTCTACGGAATCGGCGTAGAGGACAGCATGAGGTTTGCGCCAGGGTTTGATGAAGGGACGGTTTTCATGAACGGTTGGCGACTTTGCTGCGCCGAGGGCGATCATCAGGTGTTTGCTCTTTCGTCTGCTATCGTCGATATCGAGAAGCAAGACGGTAACCTTCGATGGAAGGCGGGCGGCGTTCTCTCCGACAGGAGCGGCGACGACCCCTATGACTGGTGCTACCACTACACCGTGTTGTTCTGGAAAAGCGACAGGCCTGACACTCGGCTGGGTTTCGATATCGAGGCGATCATCGATGATTCGGACGAAGGAGCCGATCTGACATTCCTGTCGTACGATACTGGAGATTCGCTGCGCTCGTATCGAAGCACGGTCAACGTCGGCCCCGACCTGTCGCCAATGCAACCGCTTTAGTTCTGCCGCGCGGTTTCGGCATGGTGTGGGAGCTTGTTCGCGGTGGTTTGCCGCTCAGGAGCGATTCACGCGATCATCCACTCTTGCAGTTCTCGATGAAACACGTTGACGGTCAGCTTGAGTACGTGGATGACGGAATGAGCAATCTTCAATGGCGTCACCAGAGCGTTTTCCGCGACAAGAACACCGACGATGACTATGCGGCGTCGCAGGTCGTATCGATAATTCACGGTCAGGGCGTTGGGTTCGAGCAGTCCGAACTCCGGATATTCGACAGTCCCGAACTGGGCCAACCTACGGGTACACGCGAGGTCTTCAGCGACACGATAGTCGTCGAAGATGTGCCGTTCGACTATGCCGTTTCGGTGCTCGTCGGTTGGGACATGGCTGACAACGAGAAGGACATCAACATCAAGGACATCGGTGCCTGGATCGAGAGCTTCGAGTTTGTCCGCGCGCCCGGGGCTGACTATGGAACGATGATCTATACCATCAAATTCGCCTTCCTCGACAAGGGTGGCAGGTTAAGCTCGGTTGGAGCACGAGACCCACGGTACCAGGTCAATGTGCTTGGCTTGGACGCTTCCCGGTTCTCGGCTCCCGTCGGTGGGTTCGATGTGACTCCGGTGGAAGCGCCTGCCGAGCCCGCCTTGAGCGTTCCGGCAGGATCGCTTGCGGTCACACGAGGTCGGTAATCTAGAGGCCGTGGCACGCAAGTTGAGTGACGAACATCCGGACTCCGCCATGGGCGATGGATGTGAAGAAGCAAGAGGTTTCAGGAGCCGAGGTTTCCGTACAGCTGCCGGCGTGGAAAGTCGTGGGGCTGAGCTTGTCGGGACTTCTGGGCATGTTTGCCGTCGCGATGTCGGTATTTCAATGGACTGTCGACAACACATTGTCGGGAATCGACAGGCGAGTCGACATGTTGATGGATGATGTGAACCGACTGGAGGTCAACCTTGCTCACCATGTCGAACGGCTCGATTCGACGGTCTCACAGGTGAGAGGATTGGTCAACGAGGTTGATAGTACGATCGAGATAGCCGGTGTCGAAAGGGTTCACGTCAAGGACGACGTCGATGAAGTAAAGCTCAAGGTGGAAGCAATCAGTTCGGGACTTGACGACACCAGCGTCAAGATCGAGTCCTTGAAGACAGTTCTGAATGTCGCTTTCGGGCATGATGCCGATATCAAGGTCCTGTTGGAAGATGCTCGCTTGTCGGAACTCCTGCCGCTGGACTTCTTCGAGGACGAACCGACCGCCGGTGCGGCACGTCCGGTAGACGAGCCCTCGGGTGGCTCGGCAAGTAGCGATTCATCGCGGCCAAACGAAACGACCCGGTCGGAAAGAGACAGCATCGCGAACAGATGTAGCGGCCAGGGCGCCTCGACGACGACTTGCTATGGCCGATACATCAAGCGCTACGAGGTCTACCGGGGCAACTCTGCCAAATAACGCTTTCCGAGAGCGTCTATCGTCTTGGCTACTCGTTGCTTGTTGACTACGCCGTACTTCGCTACGCGGCCTTCGATCCTGGTTTGAAGACTGGCAGTGGAGCGACTGCGGCATGCACACCTGATTTTCTGGCGGCTTCAAAGGTCGTCCGCAAGCAGACCTTCGGCCCGTAGATGACCGTCGGCAGGAAATTGATCAGGAAACTGAGATAGTCACGACCACCCGCCAGCGAGATATTCTCTATGTGTCATTTCCGGCAGACGCGATCAAGCATGAAGACGGGATTGTCCTCTCTTGCTCAACTGAAGAGGTCTGCCGGTGAGATCAGTTCTCCGGCCTCGGTACGTGCTAGCGCGAGGCACTCGTAACCCCACAATACCAGTGAGGTACTCGTGAACACTGGCTGAAACCAGGTTTCTATTCGACCTGCGCTCAGTATTTCTGCCAGTGGCGATGCATGCTTGCCAGCCCAGTTTTTCAAGGGCTCGGCGCCGGCCAGTACCTGAATCTGCCTGCAAAGCGTCTTGACCGGATCGATCCAGCAGGCCTTGAATGGCGCCCCCGGCGAGGGCCACTGCGTCTCCAGGAAGTCACGCAGATGGCTTGCCGCTGGAAAAAAAGCGCCAGAATCGGAGATTTCGAAAACGGCAACCTACATGTCCGCCGAATAGCTCGTGGCCATCCGGTGCGCGATCGATTGAAACTCGTGCAGCGAATCTTCCAGACCATCGAGCAGTATGGCCGCCGCTCGACGTGTCGACTGACACTGACAGACGTGGGATTGCATGTTCGACGCCATGCGCCTCGCGCTGGTTCTACCGATGTGCAGGTGCAATCTGCATCGACGCAGGGTGCTTGAGGGTTGCGGCCGTATCGTGCCGTGGAGGTGCTCGTTGTTGAACCGTCATTGCCTCAGTGGAATATGAACGGGTAGAGAGCCAATCATCACGTCAGCAAGCGGGGTCGATAATCGTAGCGACGGGCCCGGGAGACGTGCGCTGGTCTGCGATCGGAGGGAAATTGCATGAGAAACACGACGAACCCCATACGGCATCTGTTCTTCGTCGCATTGGTTGTGGCGATGGCCGCGACGAGCGGCTGCAGTGATGACGGGACGGGAGAAGGGGGGTAGCGGTAGTTCGAGCGGCTCGACAAACGGAGGTCGGGGGAATGAGCTATCGCCCGGAACGGGTCAAGCTGACGACGACGCCATTGTGCCCGATCAGACTTGCGGTCCGTCGACGCCGCCGACGGCAGACTTTCCGTTTTCCGGCACCATTGTGGTTGACGAATACTCTCCATCCATCTTGTCTCCCGAATACGAAGGCATCGTCGAGATCCAGCCGACTCCGCTGCAGAAGATCCGGTTCTCAACGGCAGCCTTCCCCGTCGCTACCCCGACGGTTGAACGACGTTCCGCCAGCCTTGTGAACAGCGAGTGTCGCGAATTGCATTCGCTGACAGCAATAATCTCTCAACGCCCATCACGCCCAGCAGTAGAGGAATTCCGAATGAAGGGGCATCGTCGACCAACTTCAGACAGTCGAATCTGTCTCCCGACGGGAGCATGATGGCAGTCGAGGCAACCGCCTACGTAACGCCGACGGGCGGAGACTCGCTGGTCTTGAGCTTCTCGACCCTGGTATTCTATATCGCGAGCCAGCAACTACTGGCTACGTGGCAAGGGGGTTACAACGCCACGTGGACGCCGGGCGGTCGTCTGTTGATAGCCATCTGGCGATGGCGTCCAGTTGCTGGATGCGAATCTCGACAATCCCGTTCGCATTGGCAATGAAGTGCGGGGCCCGGTCGGTAATCCGGATGTCAATCCGGACGGGACCGCGATTGTCTTTCAGTTCAACCAGCAGATCTGGGGCGTGAATATCGACGGCAGTAGCGCACGGGAACTTGTCACCAGTGGGACGCGCTTGCGCTTTCCGATATGGGCATCGGACGGGTCGCTCACTATCTCCTACCTCGCTACGCCCTTGGACGACAAGTACCTTGGCATCATCTTCGTGCTCGATCTCGAAATCGGACGTGAATACTCGCTCGTACTCGATTGAGTACTCGAAGTCGGCAGTTCCTACTTCCTGAGGACGCTCAACGGACCGCTCAGGTGGAACCTGTGAGACTTGCTGCACTGCTTCGGAGGCTCCGGATCGAGAGGCGGCAGAGTGTTCAGCGTTCGGCGTGTCTGGACTATCCTGTGTTGCAGTGCGGTGAGGCGTTACACTGGCGGGGTGATCGGTTAGCCAGGCGGGTGTGTGGTTTACACGAATACCCTCGTGAAGCATGCGTCCCGGGTTGCTTGCCGGCCGCTTGTACCCATTCGTGGAGGATTTCAAATGAACAGCAATCCGGTTGTCTGGTTCGAGATCTACGTTGCCGACATGCCACGCGCCAAGGTTTTCTATGAGAGCGTGCTTGGCGTGCCCATCGAGAAATTACCGATGCCCGACATGCCCGACATGCCCGACATGGCCGATGAGGACTCCGGCGGGCCCTATTCGGGTATCGAGATGATGGCCTTTCCGATGCATCAGGATGGCGCTGGCGCAGCTGGCGCTCTCGTGAAGATGCCCGGTTATCCGATGAATGGCAACGGCACCATCGTCTACTTCACGTGTGACGACTGCGCGGTCGAGGCCGGGCGTGTTGCAGATGCGGGTGGCACACTCGAGCGCCCGAAGATGTCCATCGGTGAGTTCGGCTTCATCGCACTCTCAACTGATCCTGATGGCAACATGTTCGGTCTGCATTCGGAGAAATAGCGCGCACGGCAGCGCAAGGAGTACCAGGCAACACGCCGGGGCGTTAGCTGCGCCCGTGCGGCCAAATCGATCAGGCGGCGCGACGGGGGTTTTGCGACCGGGTTTTGCTTGACAGTAGGACGGCGATTTCTGCCGAGGGCACGGGTTTGCTTATCAGATATCCCTGCACCTCATCGCAGCCGAGACGTCTCAATGTGTCGAACTGCTCGATGGTCTCGACTCCTTCGGCAATGACGCGCAATTTCAGTGCATGCGCCATGCGCACCACGGACTCGACGATGGCGTGACTACGATCGCCGCTACTCAGCGCGACGATGAACGAACGATCAATCTTGACTTCGTCCAACGGCAGATCGGCGAGCAGGGACAACGACGTGTAGCCGGTGCCGAAGTCATCCATCGAGATACCGATGCCGGCATCGCGGAGCTGACCAAGTGCTATTTTCACGCGGTTCGGGGAATCGATGACCGAAGTCTCGGTCAGCTCCATGACCAGTTGCTTCGTGGGTACGCCAGCTTCGGCAATTCGTGTCAACGTGTCCATGACGAAACTCGTATCCCTCAGCTGCAATGCCGACACGTTGATTGCCACTCTGAAGTTGGTGTGTCCGGCCGCTCGCCACTTGTCGAGATTTTCAAGAGCGTCTTGCAGGACGAAGCTGAAGATGTCGTGTATCAGACCACTGGACTCTGCCACGGGAATGAAGCTCTCGGGAGATATCAAACCGTGATCGGCGTGCGACCAGCGAATGAGCGCCTCGACACCGACGATCTTCCCCGAGGTCAGCTCTTGCTTGGGTTGGTAGTGAACCTGGAAGTCCCCGTTGTCGACAGCTTTGAACAGGTTCGACTCAAGCTCGATGTAACGGCGAGACACTTCGCTCAAGCTGTTCGACGCGAAGTTGTAGCAGAATTTCTCGACGCCGACTTCCGCAGCATGCTTTGCCTGGATTGCCGATTCGAGCAAGCGATCCGACTTCTGTGTAGCTGGCGTCAATAGCGCGATGCCGATCTTGACGCCGATGTAGAGGGTGTGACCTTCCAGCTCGAAGGGCATCGATAGCATCCTGCGCAGTCGGGTCAGCACGGGAATTGCCTGACTGAAGTCATCGAGATCCTTCAGCAGGACGGCGAAGTCATTGTTGGCGAGTCGTGAGAGTGCCTGATCAGTCGATATTTCGGCAACGAGATCGGTACGGCGCAGCCCATTGTGCAAGCGTTGCACGAACTGAATGAGCAGTGCGTCGACCAGCGTGGTGCCGTAGGAGGCACTGATATTGGGCAGGTCGCAAATCTCAAGGGCCATGACACCCAGATGTTTCTCGCTCCGGATGGCCCTTTGCAGTTCTCCATCCAACGCTGCCTGGAACAACACCTGACGTGGACTGCCTGTCAGGGAATCGAAGTTCCGGAGGAGTTCGATGTCGCGCTCGCGTTGACCGAGCCTGAACTCGAGTTCATCGACACGAGCGCTCGACGGGTCATTCTCCAGAGAATCGCCTGTCTCGTTTCTTTCCTTGAATGCTTCCGAGGCCGGATCGTAGGCAACGACGCGGTTGCGTCCCCCTTGCTTGGCAGCATATAGCGCCTGATCAGCCCGGTCGATCAGTGCGCTGAGCGCATCGTCATTGTGTAGATACTCGTGTACACCGAGGCTGATCGTCAACGTGTCGAGTGGAAACGCAGGCTCCTTGCTGAGTTGACTCACTGCGAGGCGAACCTTCTCGGCGACAAGTGCCGTCGCATCGGTGTCGGTATCGGGTAGGGCTACCACGTATTCCTCTCCGCCGTAGCGACCGATGAGATCGGTGGCGCGACATTCCCGTCGCAAGGTTGTCGCGACGGCGCAGATGACTTCGTCCCCGATGCCGTGACCGTAGGTGTCATTGACGCGCTTGAAGTGGTCGATGTCGAGCATGATGCAGCCAAGTGGCTTGTCGTGCGACTGTGCCGTCTCCAGCGCGGACTGGAATGTTTCCATGAAGGCGCGACGGTTGAGCAATCCGCTGAGTGAATCGCGATTGGCAAGTTGTTCGAGCTCTTCGTTCTTTCTGCTGATCAAGGTCAGTGTAGAGGATAGTTCCTGATTGGTTTCCTCGAGCTCGGTCACGTCGTCCAGCGTCACCAGCATGCCCTTCATCTGCTGGTCCTCGCCTCCGATCATCGAGCAGTTCGCCATGAACCGTCGCGGTGGGTCGTCACCGAGTCTGAGCGACTGGCCCGCAATGTCGCGGCCGCTGCTCAAGCAAGTTTGCCAGGGTGAACTGGCGTCTCCTGATATATGCCATGGCCAATCCTCCAGGAATTTGCCGATCGGGTTCATGCCATCGTTCGTCAAGATCGCGGATGCAGAGGCATTGGTAAACACGACACGACATTCGTAGTCAAGCACAATGACAGCATCCGAGAACATGTCAAATGCCGTACTGACCCTTTTTGGTACCACGGCGCCGGGATCGAGTAGCACCAGCGCGCGCGTCAGAAAGACTGCATAACCCGCAAAAGCCACCAGCATTACCACGAGAAAATAGCGCATCATGTGCCATGTGCTGTTGACTGGTTCGAAGGCAACGTGAACTTCGCCCCAGGCCCGGCGGCCATCGAAGATGGGCACGATGATCTGCTCGAGCGTCGAATGGGTCAGCTGATCATCGATTCTGCTCGCGTCGCCCGACTGTACCAGCAGCGCTCCTCGACCGTCGTTCAAGCGCGCAGCCAGCACCAGATCATTTCGGCGTACGAATTCGATGATGGAATATTCGACTGCCGGGATATTTTCAATCGAGGCGAGCGTCGTGAGCTGAACGGCCAGCGACTCGACGATCATCTTGCGCGACTCGCTCTGATCGACCCTGCTGTCCTTGCCGATTCCCATCAATTCTGCAAAGAACAATGCGCTCGCTGTCAGCAGGACCAGACTTGCAGCGAGATGCAGTGGCCGAGACTGACGTAACGACTTGAGTCGTTCGATCACTTGGATGCGGCTGCTGCAACGTCAGGGGATGGGGAGTCGCGCACGCAAGTCTGCTCAATGCTCGTCTTCGTTCTCTGCCTGGTGCAAGGCAGCATCGGCTGGTTCGAGAAATTCGACGAAACAGTTCTGACCACTGATGATGGACAAGTCGGCATTGGGCAATCGCAGGAGCACGTTGAAGGTGCCGCTTCGAGGGTCGAGGAAGCGATCGACGCGTTCGACCTCGCTGATCAAGCGTTCATTGCCGGGAATCTCGGGATAAACTTCCACCGGATCACCGACCTCCACCGTTCCGAACATCGTCCCGGGTAAAACCACATCGACTCGAAGTGGGTCGATCTGGGAGATGCGCATGAGCGGTTGGTCTCGCACGAATTCTCCTTCGTAGACAACCTGCTCGGTGACAAGCCCACTGATGGGGCTGCGAATGATCATGTGCTCGAGCTGGACCCGTGCACGATCGCGTTCGATATCCAGCAACGCCTGGTTATCTCGCGCCTGCTGTCGTGCCGAGTTCGCCAGTTGAAGAGTCGCGACCGCTTCGTCAAGGACTTGTTTCGGTACCATTTCGTCGGCGCGTAATGACTTGACGCGGTCAAGATTCAGCTTGGCAAGCGTGACCTCGGCTTCGTGTGCCGCGATCTCGCTTTTCATGCTGGCTCGTTTGGTGGCGAGTTCGAGATTGAGAACCTGATCCTTTGCATCGAGGACGATCAGTGCCGCGCCGCGCTCGACGTAGTCGCCTCGTTGTACATCGACACGCCTGACGATCCCCTGCACTGCCGTACCGACGGCGGTGACCACATTGGGTTCGATCAGGCACTCGAAACCTTTGTCGTCGATTGGATCCGCTATGGTGGTCGCAGCGATGACAGGTGCGCCTGTGGCACCCGCATAAAAACAGACGACCATGGCCAGAGTACGACAGCGGGATATCGGTGACCGTGATCGCGTCGATCGGTGCGACGTCGATTCGGCAGGCACTTCAGGCACGATCACCCCCGATGGCAAGATAGTCTTCGAGCCCACGACGGTTCCGATGCAAGCGTAGTCGCTGACGGTGTGCCCGGTGCTCGAATGACCATTGAACGGTGCGCAGAATGATGTCTGTCAGAGTCTGTGGTCTGGCCTGCCCTTGGGCGTTCACGAGCCTGCTCATCAAGGACAGGCTCCAGGCTGGGAAGATGCGACCGAAAAGCTCGTCCTCGAGTGACAGGAGGTAACGCGCTTCACCAGGGTTGCCCTGACGCGCCGCTCGACCGAACAATTGTCTGTCGATTCGCCGGGATTCGTTCAATTCGAGATTCAATACACACAGGCCGCCATGACGTCGCGCACTGCCCTTGAGCGGAATGTCGGTGCCACGTCCGGCCATGTTCGTCGCCACGGTCACCGCGCCCGGTTCGCCGGCATGTGCGATGACACTCGCTTCGTCAGCGTCTTGCCGCGCGCTCAGCACGTCGTGATCGACAGCTGCTCGAGACAGGTATTCGCTGACTTCTGTCGAGAACGCGACAGAACGGGTTCCAATCAAGACCGGCTGTCCGTGACGCTGTCGCTCTCTGACGAAACTGACAAGGTACTGCAACTGTGCCGCACGACTCCTGAACAACAGTGCGGGTCTGACCTGCAGCAGGGAAGGCCGATGCAGCGGCACGCTGACACGTGCCAGTCCGTAGACCTGGCGCAGTTCCCGTTGGAGCCCGTTGAACGTTCCGCTCATGCCGATGATAGAAAAATAGCGTTGAAAGAACGCCTGTACGGTGATCGCCGCGACAGTCTCATCCTCCGGAGAGGGTTTGACGCGCTCCTTGAGTTCGAGCATGCGATGCAGGCCGCGTCGCAAGCGTCGGTCGGGAAGCACACGACCGGTTGCGCTGTCGATCAGTAGAATCCTGTCGTCACGGACAAGGTAATCGTGGTCTGCGCGGAGACGATGCAGAGCCGTGAGGGCTTGCGTCACGTACTCGCGTCGAAAGCGCTCGCTCTGCCACAGTCCGCCGAGCTGCGCTGCGATGGCTTGCAGCTTGTCGTGACCCGTCGAAGTGATCGTGACAGAGCCCTGTTCTTCGTCGAGCTTGAAGTCAGCGTCAATGATCAGCGAGCGGGCGATACCGAGGGCTGTTGCTGCCTCGGATGCGATCGTATCGACCGGTTTCCCTGCCGTTGCGAGAACGCAGGGAGTGCGGGCGTCATCAATCAGCACGCTGTCAGCCTCGTCGATGATGGTGCAGCACAGACCGCGCATGACCGGTTCGAAGGCGGGTTCGTTAAGCAGCGAGCGCAGGCGATCGGTGAGTGGACAGGCGTGCAGGTTCCGTTCCCGGCGATCGCGCAAGTAGTCGAAAACGATCTGCTTGTTGCTGACATAGGTTATCGTCTGGGCATAGCCGTTGCGCCGTTCTGCATCCGATTGCCCCTCGAGTACACAACCCACCTGCAGACCCATCGCGTCGAAGAGGGGGGCCATGGCTTTCGCATCGCGCTGCACGAGATACTCGTTGACAGTGATCACTTGTATCGGCATTCCGATCGAAGCCAGTAGTCCGGCCGCGACCCCCGACGTCAATGTCTTGCCCTCGCCTGTCTTCATCTCGATCAAAAGGCCGTGAAGCAGACACCAGATTGCGAAAAGCTGTTCGTCGTAGAGCTTCAGATCGAGTGTGTCGTGCACCAGGCGCGCAGCGATGGCAAGGGTCCTGACGTGGCTTGCCGGATCAACGGTAGCGGCCGTTGTGTCAGACGCGAACTGCTCTCGCCATGCGCTGACGATCGTGGAAGGGTGAGCGGGCAGTTGCGACTCGATCTCGCGTATGGCGTCGCGGGTCGATTCGAAACGGTTGAATTCGAGGGAATCGCGACGAACGAGTGATGGCAGCCCTTGCAGCGCCCGTTTCCAGTCGATCGAGCGCTCGGTCCGCTCGGGTGTCGATCCGTATCGCAGACCTGGCCGAACAAGTGAAATGGAGCTGTTCATGCGTTGGCGTCGCTGCCGATGGCGCGCCTCACGGCCGATACTGTACGCGGGAGCAAGGCCAGGGGAGTCTGTTCGAACCTGACCCTGATCCGGCTGCCGACACCGACCGAAGGGGCTGCGTCTGGCCACTCCAGTTCAACGTCGAAGACCGACTCATCGACTTCCAGTTCGGAATGGGTTCCGCTGTTGCCGAGACGCCCGCCACCCGTACGGGTCAAGGAAGCACTGACGACGCGCCGACTTGCCTTGGGTACGACGCGCACGATGGCACTGTCGAAGGTGGTGCGAAAATCGCCTTCAGCGGAGAACTGCAGCTGGATCGCTCGAGTCGCTGAATCTATCGCTGCCATCTCGGACTGACGCACAGCGGCGCGGATGGTCCGTCCGACGCGGGGAATCACGAAGCCGATCAAGTCCCCCTTTTCGTAGTAACGCCCCGTGACTGTGTCCCCGCTGACGGTGATGAACTGTCCATCGGTTGCTGCGCTCATGTGAGCTTCGTCGCGACGTCTTTGAAGATCGTCGATTCGGGCATCCACCGCCGTGAGACGTCCGCCGAGAATCCGGGCGCCTGCTTCGTCGCGCTGGGCGACCGCCTGACGTTCGGCGCGGATGGTGGCTCGCTGACCTCTCTCGTACGCAAGCTCGGCCATCAGCGTCACGTCCTCGCAATGGAGCAACGGATCACCTTCGGTGACGCGCATGCCAGAAGACACCTGAACATCCATGATCTCGCAATCTCCGGGCGCTCTCAACTGGGAGTCTTCCGGAATCCAAACCACGGCATCGACGACCGTATGCCGCGGCAAGGGTGTTGCAATAATCGCGACGACGATCACTATCAACGATACGGTCCTGGTCAGAGCCGCCCGTCTTTGCCCTTGCAGAAAGGAGTTTGCAGCGAAGGACAAGCAATGCCAGGTCGGTAGCAACAGCTGGGTGGCCACCACCCAGATGGCGAGAATCAGGCCAAACACGAAGTACTGGTGGCTGAGCATGAAGGCGATGGTGAGCATCAAGGCGATTCGAAACGGGCCGGCAACCAGCGCATAGCCCATCAGCCATGCGCGTTCGCCCCTATCGGGTATAGGTTCGCCGGGCGCTGCCTGGCCGAGAAACAGGCGCTTGCTCGCATCGATGAGTGTCTGTCTGGATCGGCTCGCCAGATTGGGAATCTCGATAGCGTCTGCCAACAGGTAGTAGCCATCGAAACGCAACAGTGGATTGCCGTTGAACAGCAGGGTCGAGACTGTTCCGGTAATCATCACCATCAGTGCGACCGTGTTGAGTGCACCCTGCGATACCATCCAGAGCAGCGTTGCAATGGCCGCCAGCAGCAACTCACAGAGCATGCCGGCCGCGCTGACGAGCATGCGTTGTCGCTTGTCGGGAAGCACGGCGGCCGCGCTGCAGTCGACATACGGGATCGGCAGCAGGACCAGTAGTGCCACTCCTGCCTCTCTGGCGCTGCCGCCGAAGCGTTTAAGGACAAGCGCATGGGCCAGCTCGTGCAGGGCCTTCATGAGCGGATACACCAGCAGGAAGAGGCCGATATGCAGCGGCGAGAAGAAGTCGGTCTTGGCCAGATCACTCTGTAGTCGGCTCCACTCGGGTATCACCGCGAACAACGCCCAACCGACGATCAGCATGTAGCCTGTCAGCAGCATCCGGCTCGACACACCGATCGTCATTGCATGCAGCTTGCTGGTCAGCCTATCGGGATCGAATCCCTTTACCCTGATATTCAGGGGATTCAGATAGCGTTGCCGGCTTTCCTTTAGCGTACGCCTCTCGCCTCTCGCAAAAAGGCTGTCGGCATCCAGCCACGCATCCACCTTGAGCAGTTCGGCGACATGCAGCCTGGCCAGCAGATCGAGCATTTCCGGTTGCGACGGAACTTCCCCTCTTGGCTGGTCAAGTGCACGTTTCCAGATGTCGTCAACCGAGTTGTTGCCGTCGAATTGCCGCAACAGTGCGTAGGTGTTCGCGCTCACGCGAATGTAGTCGCAGGTTGTGGGCTGATGCAGCACATAGCTCGCCACGCCCCGATAGAGGTGCTGACGAATCTTGATGTTTGCCGCGAGCTGGACCCGGAGGTGAGAGACCCGATGCCAGTGATCGCTGAAGAACGATTCGTCGTTCATCCGAACCACTCCCACCAACGTTGCTTGCACCACATCACGAAATCGCGGGAATGGACATGCAGCGGCGACGCTCGACCGACGGTGATGCGAGCGACACCGGTCTGACCCGGAAGGAGATTATCGGGGGGAGATTCCAGCGTGGCGTTCAAGCGGAATCGAGTCTGGCCATTCGAGGCGATGGCAATCGGGTGGACTCGGCTTAAGGTGAACCGGTGTCGATCCTCTGGGCTTGCCGTCAAGGATAGCTCCCCGGACGGCTCTCCCTCGACCAGGGACATGTCGGCTTCATTGACCAGAATCTCCACTTCATAGCCCTCGGCGGAAGCGAGCTCGACGAGCAGTTCACCGCGTTCGACGGGCTGTCCCTCCAATTCCTCGAACGCACTTCCCGCCACGATCCCGGCAATTGGAGCAGAAACGTCGGCGCGTGACAGTTGCCTGTCGATACGCTGCACTTCGGCGGCTGCCTGACCGCGTCTTGCGCGTTGCACAGCGACCTCGGGATAGTCATGGTTTGCCATGGCTTGTCGCAGTTCGGCGCTGGTGCCATCGAGATCGGTCTGCCACTGGCTTCTCTGCAGGTTCAGATCGCGCCTGTCCAGTTTCAAGAGCAGTTCACCCTTCTCGACATGCTCACCCGGTGAGGCCACGATTTTCGACACGAAGCCAGAGAAGGGAGCCGTGACCAGTCTTCGTTCGATCGGCGTGACTGTCGCGTCAGCCACGACCTCCTGTTCGATGGACATCACGCTCGCGAGAAGGAGGAGCGCCACGCACGTAGTGGCTGCGGTGACTCCTCGAAGTTGGCGCTCTCCGATACAGCCATCGATGGTTCGACGCCAGCGGCGTTTCAGGCGGTCGCTCGCCGATCTCTCAGCGTCCAGACGCATAGCGATCAGTGGACTGAGCATGTCCGCAATCGGCTGCAACGCTGACTCGATGTCATCGCTGGAAGGATGGTTCCGAGCACTCTCGATTGTCAGCACGCCAACGGCCTCGTGACGATGAAAAAGCGGCAGCGAAACGAGCTGACTGTCTGTACTTCCGACGAGCAAGGCGTCGTGCGCGAGGGCGTTAGGGACGTCGGGCATGACATCGCCCCGAGATGTGACAGGTTGCTCACGTTGCAGTGCTTCTTCCATGGCGCGTTCGATCAGCGGTACTTCAGTTGCCCGGCGATTTATCCTCGACTGTTGAGAGATGGCAACCAGTCGCGTCGCTTGTCCATTGTGTAGTCCGAGCATCGCGCGTTCGGCGCTGTGACGCTGTTGCAATTCTCCGACCAGCGCAAGTGCGGCGAGCTCGAGCGTCTCGGGTTCCAGAAACGTGGCAACACTGCGTAGAACTTGCGCCTGATGCCGCGTGTGCAATTGTCCTGACACTGATTCTGACTCTGTCTGTGTCTGTGTCTGTGTCTGTGCTTCAGCCTCGGGTACATGACCATGTTCGATGGAATGGCAGTCCGCATTGGCGGACGGTCGGCCATGCAGACCGGACAGGGACGAGCCTCGAACGGGTCGATTGGGTTTGCTGCGACGGTTACGTTTCGCGTGCATCAAGGCATCAGTCGAGACCAAGACTGCCGACCGTAGGGAGAGCGGCCACTGGAAACCTTATCGACTGAGACTCTCGATGCTGAAACGGATCTACGGGTGCGCGACCGAGTCTGCTCGAGGCGGCGAACTTCTGCGTGCCGGTATTTCTGCCTTATCGAGATTCCGCCTGATCGGGCGGTTCGGTCGCGGCGACATCACCCTGCAGGTCACCTAACACAGGTATGGGGTCGAACCGTCTCCAGAGTGGCGCGGTAGCGGCACTGGTCGCGAGCAGATACCCTGCATTCAGTGACCACGTCACAAACCCCGCTGTCAGCGACAGGCTCACGATCGAGCTCACACGCTCGCGCATATCGGCATCAGACTGAGCCTCCTGCACCAGCGTATCGATATCGGAGCGCAGTCGGGCGATGGCTTCCTGTACGTGCTGTGCCAGCTGACCATCGGCGTTGAAAATCACTCCAAGTCCATCGCTCTGTTCGAACAACGGCGTTGGTCTCGTTGCCGACACTGGCTCAAGCAGAGAGATTCTGCTACTCAATCGTTCGTCGGCGCCGGCCGACCGCTGAACGGGCGGCAGCTCGGTAGGTACGCCGATCGTGAAATGCGTGTAAAGGTCCGTTGTCGATGCAAGGACTTCACTCGTCGAATCACCCTCGGCAGCTGGTACCCCTTCGGAAGATGCCCTATTCGTGGTGTCTGCTTCGCCTGTGTATCTGCTACTTGTCATCGATCCCATGATTGCAGGAAGTGACTCCTGTGCCAACGGCATGGCTGCGGCAATGGCGCGTTCGTCCTCCTGCAGGCGTACTTCGAGTGTGAAATCGGTGAAGGCGCCTGCAGCATCGCTGATGCGCAGTTCGAGCAGGTAGGTACCCGGCAGAACGGCCTCGCGCACCCGAATCTCGCCGTTGTCAGAATTGACCTGAAAGGCCTCCGGCAACGTTCCGCCGATGATTTGAACACTGAGCAAGTCGCCGGAGTCGGGGTCGAACATGTCAACTCGGCCGATCACGCCCGCCGTACCGGTGGAAGCCGTGATTGGTTCTGCCTTGCTACCCGGTGGTTCGTTGTCATTGATGACGTGAATCTGGAGAAACTGGTTGACGGTGGCGCCAGGTACCAGACTTGCAATGTTGCTATCACTTGCCTGGACGACTATGTCGTAGCGATTGTCGCGATTCGCGTCTGTGGGCGCCTCGAAGTCGGGAGCTTTGAGAAATTGAAGCGCACCACTTGCGCTATTGACTGTGAACAAGGTGGCATCGGCGCCACCGATGATGGAGTAGATCGCCGAGTCACCGGCATCGGTACTGGTAACGGTCAGAACGGCTGTTGAATTCTCGACAACGTTTGTGTTGTCGGCTGATGTGATCGTGGGTGCCTCGTCGTTGAGATCGGTGACGGTAATCTGGATTGTCTGGGAATCGGTTGCGCCTGCGCTATCGGTGACATGAACGTCTACCGCATAGACATTGTCGATATCACTATCGGTCGGGATCTCGAAGTCTGGTGCGGTGGTGAAGGTCAGATCACCAGTCACGCCGTCGATGTCGAATCGCGCGGCATCGGTCCCGCCGCCGATCGAGTAGGCGGCCGAGTCGCCAGGATCCGCATCAGTGCTGGCTACGGTCAGGACGGCGGTCGAGTTCTCGGCGACGTCTGCGCTGTTGGCAGAGGTTATTGCCGGCGACTCGTCATTGAGATCGGTGACAGTGACAATCACGGCTTGCATATCAGTTGCCCCCGCACCGTCTGTGACTAGAACATCAATGACGTATAGACTGTCTGTGTCGCTATCGGAAGGAGTCTCGAAATCCGGCGCGCTGACGAACGTGAGTTCGCCGGTGCCGCTGTCGATGGCGAATCGTGCGGCATCGGTACCACCAACGATGGAAAAGGATGCCGCGTCACTGGCGTCGGCATCGCTGGCGGTCACCGTCAGGACATTTTTCGAGTTCTCGGCGATGTTCGCGCTGCTGGCTGACGTGATGAGCGGGGCATTGTCGTTGACGTCGGTGACGGTGACGTAAATCGTCTGCGTGTCTGTTGCTCCGTTTCCATCAGAAACCTCGATGTCGACAACATGGACATTGTCAGCATTGCTATCGGACGCAGTCTCGAAATCCGGTGCGCTGGCGAATGTCAATTCGCCGGTACCGCTGCCGATTGAAAATCGCGCGGAGTCTGTGCCACCAGTAATGGAATAGAAGGCTGAGTCACCGGTGTCGGCATCGCTGCTGGTCACCGTCAGAACGGTCGTCGAGTTCTCGGCGACATTCGCGCTGTTGGCTGACGTGATGATCGGGGTGTTGTCATTCGCATCCGTGACGGTCACTGACAAGGTTTGCGTGTCGGTTGCTCCGGCACCGTCGGTGACCCTGAGATCAACGACATAGACATTGTCCCTATCGCTGTCGGTAGGTGATTTGAAGTCTGGTGCGCTGTTAAACGTCAATTCTCCGGTACCGGCGTCAATGTTGAATCGCGCGGAATCGGTCCCGCCGACGATGGAATAGGCACCGGTATCACCCGTATCTGCATCGGAACTCGTGACCGTCAGGACCGGCGTAGCGTTCTCGGCTACATTCGCCGAGTTGGCGGAAGTGATGACGGGATCGACATTGGTCCGAGAGAGTATGTTGACCGAGAACTCCGAGGTGTCGCCATATTTTCCAGGAGAGATGATGCGGGTCGCTGTTGCGGTAACGCTCTCTCCAGCCGCCAGAGCAATTCCGCCTATACTCGCGTTCAGTGTGCTATCGCCTGCGGCATTGGTGGTCGTGTCGAAGGCGCCAAGGAAGCGCTCAGCTTCGCCGCGGCCGCTCGGATCGGGCGTACTATTACTGAACAGCTCGATTCGGTAGCCCTGGCTCACTACGCCATCGAGCGTGCCAAGCACCTGGAGCGACGTGCTTTCGTCGGTAACGACGGACGAGAGCACGGGAGTGTTCTGTAGGGCATTTGCACCTGTGTCGGCATCATCGTGGTCATTGTAGGTCAGACCGTCGACCCCAAGGTCGATACCCAGCAGGCTGTTGGCGGCGATCAGGTTTCGGTGCAGGGCATTGTCGGCCGAGTTTGCTCCTTCGACGCCTACGCCATTGCCGCTGTTGTTGACGATGAGATTGCCTGACCCGCTGGCGGTGGAGAGGCCGATCGTCGAGGCAGTCGCGTTGTTGAGTCTTACGCCATCCCCACCGTTGCCGATCTTTTCAGTTCCGGCAGTGCCCGTGCCGATGTGGTTGGCAATCAGGGTAACCTCGTCACTGGCGTCGGCGAGCACACCGTGCCCGGTGTTCGCTGCGATGACGTTTCTCGACCCTGGCGTCGCGCTACCGATCGTCACCCGTGCAGCACCGCCGGACACGTACACACCATGGCCGCCGTTGCCGAGCGCCGTCGCGCCGCCTGATGCGGTGCCGATCAGGTTCCCATAGATAATAATGTCGGTACTGCCCCTCCCACCGACCTGGACACCGTTGCTCACGTTGCCGGATACGATGTTGGCTTCACCAGCGGAGGTGCCGCCGATTACCGTATCGGGCGCGTTCTGGTTGAAGATGCCGATCCCATTTCCGAGACCGGAGCTGCTACCCGCGCTATCGGTACCGATGACGTTTCCAAGGACGGTATTGGAGTTGCTACCTGCATCCGCAATGGTGACACCAACCAATGCGGTATGGCCGGATATGACATTGCCTTCTCCCAGAGTGGAGTCGCCGCCAATCTGGTTGGCGTTTGCTCCTGATCTGATGATGATACCGCCGTAGTTATTGGCGGTCGTCGTGGTGCCCAGGTCGATTCCGATGACATTGCCTTGAACGACGTTGGACGTAGTGTTGCTGCTTTCGATGACAATGCCATAGCCACCGTTTGCTGCGATTAGATTGCCTTCGTCAGTACCGCTATCACCGATTCGTGTGTTCTGTGGTCCGGAGAAGAGCTGAATGCCATGGCTCGCGTTGCCGATCGCCGCTGTGCCTAGCCTGTCGGTACCGATGAAGTTGCCGAGGATGGCGTTGTCGTTGGACCCGGCGTCTCTGATCGTGATGCCTTCATTCCCGTTTCCGGAAACGACATTTCCCTCACCGCTTGCACTTCCCCCGATGATATTGGAACTGGCCCCTCCGCTGACGTGGATACCATCGTTGTTGTTGCCAAGAGGAACGAGGCCGGTGGCGTCGGTTCCGATCTGATTGGCGACCAGCGAGTTCGCATCGGTTCCGACGCCAGCAATACCTATTCCATGTGATCCGTTTCCACTGATCAGGTTCCCCCCGGTTCCCGCCGAATCACCGATGACGTTGTTATTAGCGCCTCCCAGGATGCGTATGCCGATCGATGAGTTGGGGACGGCTGCGCTTCCGCCGACATCGGTGCCGATGTAGTTGCCGACGATCCGGTTCAATGTGGTGCTTGTATTGGTCAAGAGAACACCTGTGCCACCGTTACCGGCAATCACGTTTCGATCACCTGCGGTCGTACCGCCGAGTGTGTTGGACGACGCGTCACTGAACGAAACTCCGCCAGTCAGGTTGGCAAGTGCCGTACTGCCATCACTTGCGAGGCCGATGGTGTTGCCGAGTACCTGATTGCCGGTGGCGGCAACCCCCGCGATGGCGATGCCTTCCAGGCCATTCCCGGAAATCGTGTTACCCGTACCGGCCGTGCTGCCGCCGACGATGTTGGAGGCCGATTCGACACGAATGCCCTCGCCTGCATTGGCGATTGCCGACGAACCGACTCCGTTGGTACCGATAAGGTTGCCGATGATCGTGTTGGAATCTGCTTCGGTGGTGATTGTGATACCGCCCGCTGTATTTCCCGAGATGACATTGGCAAGGATCGGGCTTCCGATGGTATTTAGCGTCGCTCCGTTGGTGATTTCGACACCATAACCATTGTTACCGATCGCAATGGTTCCATTGCTGTCGGTGCCGATGTAATTGGTCAGTACCTGGTTGGAAGACGCATTCGTCGTCGTCAGGACCAGGCCGCTACCTGAATTGCCTGATATCAGGTTTGCTTCACCGATGAAGCCGCCGCCGATGATGTTGTTGGGTCCGCTAAGCAGAAGTCCGAAGGCACCGTTGCCGAGAGCTGCAGTACCGGCTGCATTGGTGCCGATTCTGTTCCCGTGAATAGTGTTGCCAGAAGAGGCGGTGTCATAGATCTCGATGCCTGAAAAGCCGTTGCCAGAGACGACGTTGCCTGCACCGGAGGCCGTGCCGCCAATCATGTTGTTGGCAAAGCCATAGGCCTTGATGCCGTAATGCCCATTGCCAAGAGCAACTGTTCCGGTAGCGTCGGTGCCGATGTAATTCCCGGTGATCGTGTTGCCGCCGGCGGTGCCGTTTTCGAATCGAATGCCGTCGACCGCGTTGCCGGAAATGATGTTGCCATTGCCGGTAGTGCCGACGGTATTGGGGCCTGTACCGCCTTCAACGAGAATGCCATGTATGTCGTTGCCGAGAGCACTTGTACCGTTTACATCGGTACCGATGAGATTCCCCTCAACAAGGTTGTTGCCAGTGCCGGCTCCATCGAGCGTCAGGCCGCTGGTTCCGTTACCGGAGATCACGTTTGCGAGGCCACTGGCACGGTCCCCACCGATGGTGTTGCTGGAAGTGCCGCCGCTCAACATGACGCCGGTGAACGCGTTGCCGAGGTCGACGGTTCCGCCCGCATCGGTGCCGATTAGATTGCCTCGCACTTCATTGCCAGTGGTTCCAGAACCATCGATGAGTACGCCGAAGGTGAAGTTGCCAGACAAGACGTTGCCGAATCCGGAATCGAAGTCTCCACCCACGATTGTGTTCGTGGCTCCGTTCATGATGGCAACTCCGTTTCCAGTGTTGCCAAGGGCTGTGGAACCGTCCTCGGTGGTGCCGATGCGGTTGCCTATGATGGTGGTTCCATCAGTGCCGCTCTCATCGACGAGGATGCCATCGAATCCATTGCTCGAAATGACGTTGCCGTCGCCTGCTGCATTGCCGCCGATAGTCGTGTCGTCCGCACCGTTGTTGACCTTGATGCCTTCCTGTGTGTTTGCGAGCGCGCTGATACCGCTCGCATCAGTACCGATGTAGTTGCCAAGGATCGACGTACCGTTGGTACCTCCGCCATGTACGTTGATTCCGCTGCCGCCGTTACCGGAAATCACGTTGCGCTCGCCAACCGCGCTGCCACCGATACGCGTGTTGGTGGCGCCGTTGACAACGGATATTCCTTCATCGCCATTCGCGATCGCTCCCGTGCCGCTGACTTCGGTGCCGATGTAGTTTCCGATGATGACGTTGCCGTCTACCCCGGAATCCTGTATCGAGATGCCATCCTGGCTGTTCCCCGAGATGAGATTGCCTTCACCGGCGAACGAGCCGCCAATGACATTGTTGCTGGCATCGTTGAGAACGATGATTCCCACAGAATTGCCGATCGCGCTGGTGCCACTGGCATTGACGCCGAGGTAGTTGCCGAGTATCTGATGTCCGGTCGATCCCGATCCGTATAGCTCGATCCCGCGTGTGTTTCCGGAGATGACGTTACGTTCGGCTGGCGTGCTCCCGCCGACGATTGCGTCGCGGCTTTGCGTCAAGTCAAGACCGACTGAATTTCCGCGGTCCGTCGTTCCGTCGGTTCCGAGGTAGTTGCCGGCGATGACGAGATTATGCGCATTGACTGCGTAGATTCCGGGAAGGTCAAAGTCGACGATCATCAATCCTCTGACTTCGCTGCCGTCACTGCCATTTGCGAAGAACAGACCGATATCATAAGTAGTCGCACTGCCGTTCAGTGTCACGACCGGCGCGTTTGTGTAGCCGGGGGCTGTCGTCCCGTCTATCGTGACCTTGTCGGTAATGCTCGGTAGTTGGCTGAAAAGGTTAATGCTTCCCGCCACACCGAACTGGATCAGATCATCGGTACCTGTCGCATTGGAATTCAGGATGGCCTGTCGAAGCGAACCACCGCCGCTGTCGTTGAGATTACTGACGGTGAAGGTAGCGAATGAACCGGCATAGTCCTCCTGCAGGCGCTCGCTGAAGGCGATGTCCGATTGAATGTTGCCACGGGTGTATTCGAGACGCCAATCGCCGCCGAGGTCGCGGGCACCGGTCGCATCGATCGAGGCCGCGACGTCCAGGCCGGTGAGATTCGCGAGCGTGTCGGCCAGGTTACGACCAGCATCGCTGGACGCCAGATCACAACCGTAGATCAACAAGTCTGCGCCAGCCGTAAAGCTTTTAGACCAGCCGCTTACGCTCTCGGCCTGGCCGAGCACTGCCATCAAGTTGAGTGAATCGCGACCGAGGTACAACCGCGCATCCTCACCGTGTGAGACGATATGCAGGGCATCGAGCGCCGAGTGCCCGGCAAGAGCTTCACTGATGCGGGCTATCGCATCTTCGTCGTGATCGATGAGAATGATCTCGATCGACCGTTTCGCGTCGCGCTGCAGGTCGGCAACCAGACTGTCGACATCTTCCAGACCGGCATCGACAATGACGAGTTCCCGAGGCCCCGAGGACTCCACTTTATCCGCCGCCCGGGCATCTGCATCGGTGACCTGAACCTGTCGAGTCTCGGAGGGTACCGGATCGTCCGGCGCGTCAATTGCCGCTGGAAGGTCGGCCGAATAGAGGATGCGCGATTCGAGCGTCTCGACGGCGAAGTAGGGCACCGTGCCACGTGGCCTGGATCTCTTCGCTCTCTTGAACACGTTCAGCGCCTGCAGAGGGCCAGGTAACCGTTCACCGATCCGGCCGTTAGAGGAAGAAGGAGCACCTCTGGAGGGATAGCGGATTTGCGGAGAGGAACTTGAGTGTGTTTTGCGCTCGTGCCATGGCCGCTGTTGCGAGTCGCTAACCCGCCACACACGCCCTGCCGCGAGGCTGGCTATCGAAGTTGCGAACTCCACTTCAGTTCCCGGGCGTTCCCGGGTGTCAAAATCGTCTGATCGGGACGTCAGCACTTGCTGTTGGCTGGAATTGAACAGTCTGTGTTGTACCTGGTGTCTATTCAGCGGATTAGTTCTTGGTTACCGTGACTTGAGTGCAATCGACTATCCGGTTTCCGGTGATTGTCCACAGTTCCTCGGTCATCCTTTTTTACGAAATTCAAAGAAACCTCAAAACATACGATGATTTCATCAAGAGAAATATCTGACCGAATGAGTGGGCCAAGAGACGGTATCAGAGGCTGGACGCGGCCAGGCGTCTCTCGGCTGGTGCTTCCCCTGTTCGCTGCCGGGATGATCACGGCCTGTGGCACTTTGGGACGCTTTCCGAAGAGGCAAAGGTTGCTCTTGCGCGTGGAGCCGAGCTCGCCGGCACCGGAATCTGTTCTGACGAAGGGGACATGCTGTCTGAAGAGCAGGCGGAGAGCTCTCGGTTCTTCTGCGAGCTTGCGCCTGCGAAATTCGGTTGGCGCATTGGGTGGGTCGAGCGAGTCCGGGCCTTTCATGTCAAGGGCGTTCAAGGCGTAAAGACCGGCACGGGTGGGCATCTGCCCTGCGACAAGGTTCCGGGCAAGATTGCCGAGGTTCGAGGTCTCGAACCCGGTCAGGCCGCGATTTCCCCGTCGACTTTTACCGACCTGCAGTCAGTTGCCGATTTTCGCAATCCGGCAGATGAGGTCCGCGAGCTTTCGGGCGGCGTTTGCATCGGTTTCAAGTTGTCTGCCAATCGGATAGAAGACGACATCGACTTCGCGTTGGCGTGTAGTGCTGACTGCATCATTCTCGACGATCGCGGCGGCGGTACGGGCGCGGCACCCCTGATCTTCCGCATCAACATTTCAGTGTCGACCATCCCTCCCCCTGCACTGGCCCCGGCGTGCAAGCATCTGGAGCCCAAGACCGGAGGTGAGGTGTCGTTGGTCATCACCGGTGGCTTGCGTGTTGCCGAGGATTTCGTCAAGACGTTGGCACTGGGGTCGATGCGGTTGCCCTGTCGAACTCTGCCATGCAGGCTGTCGGTTGCATTGCTGCGCTCATGTGTAAATCGAACAATTGCCCCGTGGGTATCGCGACCCGAAAGCCTGAGCTGCCGGCCTTGCTCGACCTACAGGGTGGTGCGGAGAAACTGGCTCGTTACCTTGGTGCCAGTGTGGAACTGATGCAGGTGTTAACGCGCGCGTGTGGACACGACGATCTGTCGAGTTTCCATAGAGACGACGTGACCACGTGGAAGCGAGAGATGGCCGTCCTCGTCGGCGCGATGATGCTGCTGCTCGAGCTGATGGTCGCCATCTTTCTCGAGAAGAACACCCGCAAGAACAACAGGAATTCCAGCCTTTCTTCGTCCCAGACGGGCGAGGACGAGAGCGCGAAGGGGACCTCGGGCGCGGATGCCGACGCCCATCCCTAAGCTGTGCGTCACTTCGCCGGAAGAGATGATGCGGGCAATCGCCTTGCAGGCAAGCGAGACATCCAGTAGCAACGAGTTGAGTTCGCCACTCGTACCCGGAAATCGCCTGCGCTCCTCGATCAGATAGCGGGTCAGGGTTCAGCGGTGCGTCAGTAGCATGGGTTGAGCTCCGGCGCCTGCGGTGGTGGTGGGTCTGCGAGGCGGGGGTTCAGCGCAATTGCTCGCGCATCGCATCGATCACCTGCCGGTAATCGGGTTGGCCGAAAATAGCACTGCCGGCGACGAAGGTGTCGACACCGGCATCGGCGACCGCTCGAATGTTGTCGACCTTGATGCCGCCGTCGACTTCGAGACGGATGTCGCGACCGGAATCGTCGATCTTCCTCCGCACGACCTCCGCCTTTCTAAGTGTCGAGTCGATGAAGGACTGCCCCCCGAATCCCGGATTGACGCTCATCAGCAGCACGATATCGACCTTGTCGATTACCCAGTCGAGCACCTCGGGCGAAACCGCCGGACTGAACACCAGCCCCGCGCGGCAGCCGGCATCCCGAATGAGCTGCAAGGTCCGGTCGACATGCCGTGTGGCTTCCGGATGGAACGTGATCAGATCTGCCCCGGCCTCGGCGAACGCAATGGCAAGCTCATCGACCGGTTCGACCATCAGGTGCACGTCGAGCGGCACCAGTTCGCCGGCGGCTGTCTTGCAATAGGGCTTGATCGACTTCGCGATGGGCGGGCCGAAGGTCAGGTTCGGTACGTAGTGGTTGTCCATCACATCGAAATGAATCCAGTCAGCGCCTGCATCGATGACAGCGCGCACTTCCTCGCCGAGACGCGCGAAGTCGGCAGACAGAATCGACGGTGCTATTCGGTACATTCGAGCGCCTCCCTGGACGATTCGACAATGATCGGTACGAGTGTTCGGGTAGTTTCAAAAGCAGGCAGCTGGCGCTTGACCCCTGATCCCATACGCGCAACTTCAGGGGTTCGATCGCTCACGTCAGAAACGCTTGATCACCGGCCCCGTCGCTACGGTACTCTTCTCGATGACAGGCGATAAAGTCAATGATACTCATCGCGATGGAGATGGCCAGCAACGAGGCCATCAAGCAGGCGGTCATGGCCAACATGGGCGTGAGTTCTGTTTCCCGGGACATCATCGCGCACGAGTGGACGCACCGGCTGCTGGCGGCCCCGGCCGTGGAAGGCTTGCCCATGCACCGAGGCTGGCACATCGTGCATGCCGTCATTGTCGATGAAGGCGGCGTATTTGTCGGGCATGTTCGATCAGCCGCGGTGAGTCATCTGGTTCGTCCCGCGTCCATTCGGGTTGATTGCAACGCGCGACAGGCGCGCATTGTTCGAGCGGTCGATTGTGTGAGTCAATCCTCATTCCGGCTTGTGCGGAACTGACAACGCTGGTCAGAGGCATTGTTTCTGCAAGTGACATCGGTAACTACATTGCCGACGCATTCAAGCGATTCCGCTAATGGCAAGTGCCACGCCAGGGGCTCGACATTGCCGACGCAGGCAAGCGATTTCGCTGTCTGCAAGTGCTGGACCAAGGACTGGATGGCTGGTCTGGAAAACTGATCATCGGGCCTTTATGTATCACAGACTTCGATGAACGCGATTCCCCGAGCAAGCGGCGAGCGGATCGAGTTCCCGCGCGGCATTCCTGTGACGCCCATTCCGGCGCATCTGACAACGGCCGGTGCGTCCACGCGCACGGTGCTCGCCGAACTGCTGGCACGGCGTCAGTCGATTGTGCTTGCGTTGCTTGCCGAGCTCGTCGACGAACCGACGCTGCAGCGCGCGCTCGATGCGTTCGCTGGTGCCTTGCAGCAGCGGTTCGTTGCCGAGCGGGTCGCCGTCGCGCTCGCGGACGACGACGGCGTTCTGCACCTCGGCGCGATCTCCCAGCGCACGCTCGTCGATCCGGGTGCGATCGAGGTCCGGCTTCTGCTCGAGGCGATGGAGGAAGCGGCTGCGTTCGAGACGACAGTTCGTTACCCACCTGACGGTGGCAGGCTGAGTACCTGCGCTGCGCATCGCGCGCTGGTCGCCGGACGTGCAGGGACGTGCGTTGCGAGCGTTCCGCTCTATCACGACGACAAGCTGATCGGTGCGATCTTGCTGGAGCGTGTCGCAGCGAAGATATTCGCACCGTCGACGCTCTTGCTGCTCGAGCGCGTCGCCTTTGTCTCCGCCCCGGTTCTCGCCCTTCGGCGTGAAGCCCATCGGGGTGCATTCGGACGTCTGCGGCGCGACGTTCGAGCCGCGTTGGTGCACCGTTTCGGTGCGGAACGTTTCGGTGCGCGTCTGCTGCTCGGGATCGCGCTCGTGGCGTTGGTGCTCGGACTTGTGGTGCCTGTGGAGCGCGAGATCAGCGCAACGGCGGAGCTTGTGCCGCGCGAACGTCGCCTGGTGACAGCGCCGGTGGCGGGTTTCGTCGACGAGGTGTTGGTCGGTGCTGGAGAGCGCGTGGTTCCCGGGCAGCTGCTCGGCCGGCTCGATCGGCGCGAGCTGGAACTGGAAGCCGTTCGCGAGGCAGGCGAGATGGCCACCGCGGCGGCCGATCTGCGGGCGGCGATGGCCAATCACGACCGACAGGCGAGCGCGATAGCGCGGGCGCGGCTCGAGCAGGAACGCGTACAGCGGGCGCTGGTAGAGCATCGTCTCGAGCGCGCCGAGCTGCGCGCACCGATCGCGGGATTGATCGCGAGTGGCGATCCGCTCGATGCCGTCGGCGCTCCGGTAGAGCGGGGCGAGACCTTGTTCGAGATCGTACCCGGGGACGGCTACGAGGTGCATCTGCTGGTTGACGCGCGCGACATCCGCGATGTGCGTGAAGGGCAGAAAGGCAGACTTGTACTGGAAGCCCGTCCGCGCGAGCCGCTCGCGCTCGTCCTGCGAACGATTCATCCTGTCGCCGAGAGTGGTGGCGGGATGAATCGTTTTCGTGTGCGTGCGGATCTGACGGATGATGGCGCGTCTGGAAGCGGCGCTCTGCAGCTGCGTCCCGGGGAGAGCGGACTCGCGCGGCTGCCGGTGGCGCGAACGAGCTTTCTCGGACGGCTTGCCCAGCCGATTCTGACGCGCGTGGCCGAGCTTCTCTGGCGGTTCGTCGGATGAGCACAGAGTCACTCTTCAGCGCTCACTGGCACCGCGTGCGTGACGTTCGCCCGCGGCTCGCCGATGACGTTGTCATTAACCGCCACGTCTACCGTAACCGCCCTTGTCATGTGCTGCAGCGTCGGTCGACCAACGTCTGCCACCGGCTCGACACGGCGAGTTTCGAGCTGGTCGCGAGGCTTGACGGACGCACAAGCATCAGTGAGCTTTGGGATCGGATGTTGCTCGAGCTCGATGCCGACGCGCCGACCCAGGACGCTCTGACGACCCTGATGGCCGAGCTGCACGCGGCTGAGCTGCTCGTCGTCGACGGACGAGTACCGACCGAGCAGTTGTTCGAACGCCGCGAAAAACGCCGCGCGCGCGAGCGTCGCGAGCGACACACCAACCCGCTGTACCTGCGTTTCGCGCTACACGATCCGGATGGCTGGCTGACACACTGCACGCCGCTCGCTCATGCAATCTTCTCGCGGACGGTGTTCCTCCTCTGGCTCGCCTTGCTTGGCAGCGCCATAGCGGCGCTGATCGTCCACGGTGACGAGTTTGCGCGTGCTGTCGCCAACCCGGATCTGCTCTCACCGCGCACCGCGCTCCTGTTCGTACTTGTCTACCCACCGCTGAAGCTCCTGCACGAGCTTGGTCACGCACTCGCGATCAAGCGTGCGGGTGGAGCTGTACACGAGATTGGTGTTGCCTTGATGGTGCTGATGCCGCTGCCCTATGTCGATGCAAGTGCCAGTGCTGCGTTTCCGGACAAGGCGGACCGGATGCTGGTCAGCGCAGCCGGCATCCTTGTCGAACTGGCGTTCGCCGCCCTTGGCGCGTTGCTCTGGGTCGGCGCTACGGGCGTGCTCGGCGAGATCGGGTTTGTGCTGCTGCTGAGCGGTGGCCTGTCCACGCTGCTCCTTAACGGCAATCCGCTGCTGCGCTTCGACGGCTACTACCTGCTCGCTGACTGGCTTGAGATTCCCAACCTGGCTACCCGCTCGCGGCGGGCGGTGTTCAGTGCTCTGCGCACGACGCTCGTGGGTAAGGCGGACGACTCGCCCGTCGTGGAGGATCGGCGCGAGCGATTCTGGCTGTTCGGCTACGGTGTGTCGTCTGCGAGCTACCGTACCGGGCTGATGCTATGGATCGCGTGGTGGCTGAGTGGACGTTTCTTCGTATTCGGGCTCGCGCTGGCCGTGTTCGCCATCGTCATGTCGGTGCTCGTGCCGCTTGCTCGTGGGTTCGCCGCCGTGCAGCGTGATCCCGCGCTTCACGATAGACGGCCGCTCGTGTTGCTCATGGCCGTGCCGGCGGTGCTTGTCGCGCTCGTGTCGTGGTTGCCGCTTCCGCACGCCAGCGTGACGCGCGGCGTGGTCTGGTTGCCCGACGAGGCGGTCGTACGGGCCACCAGTGGGTGCGAGATTGGCGAGGCGCCGGCTGAGGTCGGAACCGATGTGAGCAAGGGCGATGTCCTGTTCGACTGCCACGACCCTGAGCTCGTGCTCGTCGAGCGCGAACTACAGGCCCGGCTGGATGAGCTCGATGCCCGTATTGGCGGATTGGCCGTTTCTGATCCGCTCGCGTACGAGCGACTCGAACCGGAGCGCAGAGCGACCCTGGCAGCACTCACCGATATGCGTGTCCGCATCGATGCAGGCCTGCATGTCGCTGCACTCGACGGGCGCTTTGACACGAGCGGCACGAGTACGCTCGAAGGGCGGGCGCTTGCGCGGGGCGAGATTGCCGGCTACGTCGTGCCACCGGATCGGCGCTCGATCCGTGTCGCGCTCGGCGAGCGAGCCATGGGCCGATTCGATGCCGAGCCGAGTCGTGTCGAGATCCGCGTGGCGGCCGGCGACGGGACATCGCGGGTGCACCGTTCGTCCATTGTCCGGCGTACGCCCCGATCGACGCGAACGGTGCCGAACGCCGCGCTGAGCACCGCCGGTGGGGGCGAGCACGCGATCGATCCGACGGGCGACGGACGCCTGCTCCTCGAGCCGGTCGTCGACTTCGAGCTGGCGTGGCCCGAGGCACTCGCCGCAGCGCCGATCGGCGAGCACGTCGGCGTGCGTTTCGTGCACGCCCCGACACCGCTCGCGGGGCGCGTCGCCGAGGCGCTGCGGCGGGCCTTCGACAGGCGGGGTCGTGCATGAGAGCCTTGATCGAACGCCGCGCGACGCTCGCGGCCGCTCTTCGAGTGTCGATACCAATGCCCACTCGTCCAGGTTTGCGCCGCGGTCCCGCGCCAGTGCGGCGGGCGGCGCGGGCACCTCGCGGCGTGTTTGACCGGCTTGCAATTCGCCTGTATGCACGAGTGAACGCCTTGCGTGCCGCGACCGACGCCAGACGACAAGCCTCGGCAATCGTCGAGCGGCTCGGGACGCTCACCCCCTTGGAGACTTGCGGACTCGCGAAGGCGATCGCGGAGTTGCGCGCGACCGTCAAGCGTCAGGGACACGACGAGAACACGCTCATCGGTGGACTTGCGCACGCCGTAGTCGCCGCCGAACGCACACTCGGCCTCTTGCCTCGAGATGGGCAGCGCGTCGCCGCCCTTGCACTTCTGCACGGCCACTTCGTCGAAATGCCGACTGGCGAAGGCAAGACACTGTCAGTGGCACTCGCCGCGGCCGTCGCAGCACTCGACGGTACGCCGGTGCACGTGATGACCGCAAACGACTACCTCGCGGAGCGCGACTCGGCCCAGCTCGCACTGCTGTATGGCGCCCTAGGGTTGTCGTCTGCCTGCGTGTTGCCGACGATGGACGATGATGCCCGTCGAGCTGCCTATGCCTGCGACATCGTCCACGTGACCGGCAAGCAGGTCGCGTTCGACTGGCTACGCGATGCGCTTGCCGGTGACACCGAGCCGGCCGGTCTGGTCGCACGCCTTGGTTCGTTGATTCGTCCCGATGGCGGTGCGCGCCCGCAAGCTCCCTTGCTGCGCGGTCTCTGTCTCGCGATCATCGACGAGGCGGACAGCTTGCTTATCGACGAGGCGCGCACACCCCTGGTGCTTGCGGCGGAGCGTGTCGAGACAGACGAAGCCTGCGCGGAGCTCGTCGTTGCGCTGACACTTGCCGAGCGGCTCGACGAGAAGGCTGACTTTCGAACGGGACGAACACGCGGCGAGATCGAGTTGACCGCCAACGGTCGGCGGTCGCTCGAACGACTCGCCGAACAGTTCCCCGGAACATGGCGGATCTCGCGCTACCGCGACGAGCGTGTGCGGCAGGCGCTCGTTGCATTGCACCTTCTCCATCGCGACCGCGACTACATCGTGCGTGACGGCCAGGTCGAGCTCGTCGACGAGCAGAGCGGTCGCACGTTACCGGACCGACGTCTGCAGCATGGACTGCAGCGCTTGCTCGAGCTCAAGGAGAAATGTGTGACAACGTCCGACAGCGACGTCGTCGCCGCAATCCCGTTCCAGCGCTTCTTCGGTCGTTACCTGCGCCTCGTCGGTACCAGTGGCACGCTCGATGAGGTGCGCGACGAACTTGCCTGCGTCCACCGCGCAACCCTTTTGCGCGTACCGCCTGCGCGATCTTCGCGTCGGCGTGACTGGCAGGCTCAGGTCGTGGTGACACGGGCCGCGCAACTCGCCGCGCTCGTCGATGAGGTTCGCCGCTGCCGGGCGAAAGGGCGCCCGGTGCTTGTCGGCACACGCAGTGTCGAGCAATCGAGCGGCGTTGCCTCGACGCTTGCCGCCTACGGCATCCCGCATCGGGTGTTGAACGCCTGCCAGGATCGTGAGGAAGCGGCGACCGTGGCGATTGCCGGTACGGCCCACCAGGTTACCGTCGCAACGAACATGGCTGGCCGTGGAACCGATATTCCACTCGGTGCGGGCGTTGCCGAACGCGGCGGTCTGCACGTTATCTCGCTCGCCTTCAACGACGCGCGTCGCATCGATCGTCAGCTCGCCGGTCGTGCTGCCCGACAGGGCGAGCCCGGTAGTTTCCGGCGGATCGCGAGCCTTGATGACCCGGAGCTTGTGGCGGTATTTTCAGGGGCGACGCTGTCACTGGTTCGTCGCCTGCTCTCTGCCACGAGCGATGCGGAGGGAGGCCTTGCACGGAGCGCGGAACCTGTCATCCGGCGCGTCGCGCTTGCGCTGCTTCGCCACGCCCAGCGACGCGTCGAACGTCACCACGCACGTGAACGTCGGGTCGCTCTCGAATCGCAAGAGCAGCTCGCTCACCACGTCGCCATCGGCGGCCTGCTGGACCATCCCGCATGAACGGAAAACTTCCTGCCATCCTTTCCTTTGTCGCAGCGCTCGCACTCGGGTCGATCGCCCTCCCGTTGCACGCCGCCGGCGACGGGCTCGACGTATCGTCGAACGCCATCGCGGCCGACAGCAGCGAAAACGGGGTGCCGGATGACGCGTTCGATTGTCTGATTGAACCGGTGTCGCTGATCGACCTCGGCAGTCCGTCGCAAGGCATCGTCGGGCGACTGCTCGTCGCGCATGGCGAGAGCGTGACGCGCGGCCAGCCGCTGGTCGAGCTCGAGTCAGGCGTGGAAGCGGCCTTGCTGGAGCAGGCGGAAGCACGCGCGGAGATGGAGAGCGAGATCCATGCGCGCGAGGCCGAGTTTGCGCTCGCCAAGCTCGACTACTCCCGGTTCGACGAGATGCACACCCGGCGTCTCGTGCCAGAGCAGGAGCGTGACGAAGCAGCGGCGCGTCGGCGGATTGCTGCTGCGGCGCTGGTGCAGGCACTGGAAAACCAACGCCTTCAGCAGCTCGATGCGCAGCGAATTCGGCGCGAGCTCGAACGACGAACGCTCAGAAGCCCTGTCGACGGCGTCATCGTCGAGCACCTGTTGTCGATCGGTGAATCGGTGCGCGACAACGCCGTTACCCGCATCGCCCAGCTGGACCCGCTCCGCGTCGAGGCTGTGTTGCCAGGGCGCTTTTTCGGTACGCTCGAAGCCGGGCGTAGCGCGCGCGTCTACCCTGAGTTCGGCAGGGGTGCACCGCTTGTCACGACGGCCGATGTCGTCGATCCGATGCTCGACGCGCAGAGTGGCACGTTCGGTGTCGAGCTGACGTTGGCGAATCCGGACTTCGCGATCGCAGGAGGGCAGCGTTGCCGCATCGTGTTCGACGACATGCCGACGGCCCCGGCAGCCGCCACGCCGCTACCGGACGACCAAGCCGGCGACTAACGTCCATGCCGTCTCGCCGCACCAGGCCTGGTTCACCGCCAGAGTTCAGGCTCGAAACGCTCGAGACGCGCGTACTGTTCTCGGCCGATTCACCGCTTGCGGTGCCTGGTGCCCTGCCGCCGCCTGGGCCGGAGGTACAGCAAGTCGTCGCCGCAGCGTCGGCGAACGAGCAGGCCACGGACGCGGTACCCGCGGCCGCGGCGGCACCTCAGGAGCTCGTGATCATCGATGCCGGTGTGCCGGACCTCGAGTCCTTGCTCGCCGACTTCGAGCACCGTGGTGCCGATGCACCGCGCGTGCTAGTGCTCGACACGAGCGATGATCCCCTCGGTCGTCTCGGTGAGATACTGTCGGATGAGCGCAGACTGAACGCGCTGCACCTGATCTCGCACGGTAGTGATGGTGAACTCGAACTGGGGGGTGAGCGCATCACGGTGCTTGATCTTCTCGCGCGCGCTGGCGACGTCGCCGGCTGGCGCGGCGCCTTCGCAGACGGCGCCGATCTTCTGCTCTACGGATGCGACGTCGCGGCGAGTGTCGACGGGCGTGCGTTCGTTGATACGCTCGCGCGACTGACCGGTACCGATGTTGCTGCGTCGAGCGACTTGACGAGTGCGGCGGATCGGGGAGGGAACTGGGAACTGGAGTACAGGCGAGGTGCGGTGCAGGGAGAGCTCGTGCTAAGCGAGCGCCTTCAGAAGGAATACGCCGGCAGCTTTGCGACGTACACCGTCAGTAACCTGAACAATAGCGGCAGCGGATCGCTACGTCAGGCGATCATCAACTCGAACAGTTCGGGCAGCAACGACTTTATCCAGTTCAACGTCGCCGGCACGATCAACCTGAGCAGTGCGTTGCCAACCATCTCGGATACGGTGACGATCGATGCAACCACAGCGCCGGGGTACGCGGGTACGCCCCTGGTAACACTCGACGGTAATGCAATGGGCGGCTCCACAACGGATGGATTGAGGCTCAACTCCGGGAGCGACGGTAGCAGCGTGCGCGGTCTTGCGATCGTGAGATTTCCTGCCATCGGAATCGTGGTGTTTAACTCCGGCGGACACACCATCGAGTCCAACTACATCGGTACGAACGGCACGAATGATCGTGGCAACGGTACCGCGGGTATTTCGCTGAACAACTCGGCGAGCAACGTGGTTGGTGGGGCAGGCAAGGGCAATGTCATTGCGGGTAATGGTGCAACCGGTATCGTGCTGGTCGGCAGTGGTAGCACTGGCAATGTTATTCAAGGAAATATTGTCGGCACGAACGCCTCCGGTAGCGCGGCTATCGCCAACGCCTACAGTGGAATTGAGGTCTATAGCGGTGCGAGCGATAACACCATCGGTGGGGACGCAACACTCGGTGAGGGAAATCTTTTTTCGGGGAATGGCTACTCGGGCGTCACTATTATAAGCAGTGGGTCCGACAATAATGTGGTCGTCGGCAATCTCATTGGAACAAACGCCGCGGGCACCGCGGACATCGCTAATGCCAATGCTGGAATTTACCTACAGGATGTGCAGGATACGGTGATCGGCAGTAACGCCGCAGGCGAGCGGAACCAGATTTCGGGCAATGGCGGTCAGGGTGTCTACGTCTCGAGAGCCGATGGAACCATCGTGTTCGGCAATTACATCGGTACCAATGCGAGTGGAGCCGCTGCAGTTGGTAACGGAGGTGAGGGCGTATGGGTGGGAAGCGGTGCGACCAACACACGGGTTGGGGGTGGCGGCGCGGGCGAGGGCAACCTGATCTCGGGCAATGCCGATGACGGTATCCGCATCGACGGCAGCGGTACTGACTCGAACACGGTGTCCGGCAACTACATCGGGACAGATGCCGCCGGTACTGCCGCGGTCGCCAACGGCTCCGGTGGAATCCGGATCAGCGACGCCGCCAGTTCGAATCTGATCGGTGGCACCACCGCCGGTGCCGGCAATATCATCTCCGGCAATGGTTCCGACGGCATCTTTATCACTGGAAGCGGTACCAGCGGCAACACGGTTGCCGGCAACTACATTGGCACTGACGCCACTGGTGCCGGTTTGCTCGCGAATGGCGGCAGTGGCATCGAATTCGCCAACGCGCCGACGGGCAACACCATCGGCTCTGCGGTATCGGGTGGTCGCAACGTGATCTCCGGCAACGGGCTGTACGGAGTGAACTTGAAGGCTTCCGATTCGAACACGGTGGTCGGCAATTTCATCGGTACCGATTCGACAGGAGGTACAGCGCTCGGAAATGGAAACAGTGGCGTGCAAATCCTGGCCGGAGGCACTGGCCACGCCATTGGTGGCAGCGCGAGTGGCGAGGGCAACGTTGTCTCGGGCAACGACGAATACGGAATCAATATTGTTGGTGCCGGTGCCACCGGTAACGTCCTCAGCGGCAACTTCATCGGTACCGATGTCGATGGCCTGTTGCCGATTGCGAACGGCTTCGACGGCGTGCGAATCGAGGACGGCGCCAGCTCGAACCTTGTCGGTGGTGCCACGGCCGGTGCGCGAAACGTCATTTCCGGAAACGCCAACGATGGCCTCTCGCTGTCCGGTAGCGGCACGACCGGCAACACCGTCGCCGGCAACTACATCGGCACAGACAAGGACGGTACAGTCGCTGTCGCCAATGGCACAAGTGGCGTTGCAATCAGTGACGGTGCAACCGACAACGACATCGGTCTGGGCTCTGCGGGCGGCGGCAACCTCATCTCTGGCAATAGTGACTATGGGGTCGCCATCGGAGGCACCGCAACTGACGACAACGTCATCGCGGGCAATCGCATTGGTACGGATGTCAACGGGACCGCATCAATCGCCAACGGTGCCGACGGAGTCTTCGTCTTCAACGGCGCGCAACGCACGCAGATCGGCGGTACGGTCAGTGCGGAGGGCAATCTCATATCCGGTAATGGCGACAACGGCATCGAGATCGCCAACGCGGATACGCACGACACCGAAATCTACGGCAACCTGATCGGAACCGACGTGAGTGGCAACACCACACTCGCGAATGCCCGGTACGGAGTCGTTCTCTACAACGGTGTGCAACGCACGCTGATCGGAGGTGCCGGAACCGGCGAAGGAAACACGATTTCTGGAAATATCGAAAGTGGCGTGGTAATAAACGGAAATGGGGGTGTCACGACAATCGACAACGTCGTTGCCGGAAATAACATCGGTACCAATGCAAGCGGCACCAGCGCGGTCGCCAACGGTTCCTACGGCGTATACCTGAGCGGCGGGGCGAGTAATAATAGTCTCGGTCTTGCAGTATCGGATGGCGGCAATCTGATATCCGGAAATTCCGGACATGGACTCGAAATCGCCGGGGCCTCTAACAACAACAACGTCTACGGAAACCTGATTGGACTTACCGCCGATGGCAGCGCGGCCTTAGGTAACGGCGGTAGGGGAATTTTCCTGAACTTCGGACCGACCGGCACCACGATAGGCGGCGCCAGCGTCGCCGAACGCAACGTAATTTCCGGCAACAATGACGGCGTCCGGATCAGTGGTGCCGTGACGACCCTCAACGTGATCGCCGGTAACTACATAGGTACCAACGCCGGTGGAACGGCGGCAGTTGCCAACACAAGCGATGGTCTGCAGATCGATCGTGGTGCGACCAACAACACGATCGGTCTGGCGGTGAGTGGGGGCGGGAATGTCATCTCCGGGAATGGCAGCCGCGGTATTCAATTTTATAGCAGCGACACGACAGCGAACATCGTTCAGGGAAACACCATAGGGCTTACCGCCGACGGTAGCACCCCACTCGCGAACGCCGTCGGCATCTTGTTGCACATCGGCTCCAACAACCAGCTTATTGGCGGCGACACGACGGCCGAGCGCAATGTCATCTCGGGCAACCTCGGGAATGGCGTGGAGATGAACGATGCGGGTACCACCGGGAACGTAGTGTCGGGCAACTACATCGGTACGGATGCTGGGGGGACGTTTGCCATCGGCAACGGTGCGTACGGTGTGCTGATATCTGAAAGTGCTTCCAGCAACGTCATCGGCGGTAACCGCTCTGCCGGGCTGGGCAACGTGATCTCGGGTAACACGCTGGATGGCGTACGCGTTGAAGGTGCGGGCAGTGACGGCAACGCGATTCTTGGTAATTACATTGGAACCGATGCGGGTGGAACGGTCGATATCGGCAACGGCGGTAGCGGCATCGTTGTCTACAACGGCGCGCAGAACACGCGAGTCGGTGACAGTGGTACGGGCGAGGGGAATCTCATCGCCGGTAACGACGGTCACGGCGTACTCGTCGATGGTAATGCCCTGGCTACGACCAGTGCCAATGTGATCCAGGCAAACGTCATTGGTCTTGATAGTACGGGTGGCGCAGCACTTGAAAACACTGCCGGGGGTATTCGAATTACCGGCAGTGCCAGCAGTAACACGGTGGGTGGCGATCAGACGGCGGGCGAAGGCAACACCATCGCTGGCCAGACGTCGTCGGCTGGGGTCTCGGTCGACGGTGCGAGCAGTAGCGCCAACGTCATTCTCGGCAACTTGATCGGCACGAATGCAAGCGGTACCAGTGCCTTCGCCAACGCGGCCGGCATCCTGAATCAGGACGCGCCCGATACGGTGATCGGGGGTACGGGTACGGGCGAGGGCAACGTGGTCTCGGGCAATGCGGGCGCGGGAATCACGATCGATGGCTCTGGTAGCACGGACCTGGTTCTCTACGGAAACCTCGTCGGTACGACGCTGGCGGGAACGGCGGCGCTAGGCAACGGCGGAGTCGGTGTGCAGGTATCCGGGGGAGCGGCCAGGGTGACGATCGGCGGCACGGCTTCGGGCTCGAGGAACGTCGTTGCTGCCAGTGGTTCGCACGGCGTGCACATCGATGCGAGTGACGCTGTATCGCTGACTGGAAACCACATCGGCACAGGTACCGGTGGTAGCGAAACCCTCGGCAACGGCGGTGATGGCATTCGATTGACAAACGCGACAGACACGTTGGTCGGCGGCACGGTCTCTGGCGAAGGCAACCGAATCGTCTACAACGTTGGCAATGGCGTCGGCGTGACGGGGGCGAGTACCAGTGGCAACGCCCTGCTTGGCAATGTCATGTTCGACAACTCCGCGCTCGGCATTGATCTCGATCTTGATGGCGTCACGGCGAACGATGCAGCTGTACTCGATGCGGACAATGGCCCTAACGGTTTGCAGAACACACCTGTTCTCATCCGCGTCGGTACGGACGAGTCGTCCACCGTCGAGATCCTCGGTTCTCTGGATAGCGAAGCGAGCGCCAACTATCGAATCGAGTTCTTCGCGAACGTAACGGCCGACGGCAGTGGCTACGGGGAGGCCGAGCGTTACCTCGGTGCGGCGTCGGTGACGAGCGACACCGGCGGATTGGCGAGCTTCAGCACGACGCTGAGTGGTGTCGTCGCTGAAGGGGAATTCATTACAGCAACCGCCACGCGCGATCTGGGCTCGGGCAGTTATGGCGACAGCTCCGAGTTCGCGGCGAACGTGGTGTCGCGTGAGTTGAACGTGAGCCCGGTGATCACGTCGTCCTCCAGCTTCTCGGCAGCCGAGAACTCGACGGCCGTCGATACGGTCACTGCTTCCGATGCGAATACCGACACGCTTTCCTATGCGATCACCGATGGTGTCGATGCTGCGCTCTTCAGTATCGGAGGATCTTCGGGTGTATTGACGTTCGACAGTGCACCGGATTTCGAAACCTTCACCGATGCAAACGACGACGGTATCTACGAGGTAACCGTCAGTGTGACCGATAGCTATGGAGGGTCGGATGTTCAGGCGATAACGGTCACGGTTACTGATGTTGATGAGCCTTCGGTAGTCGCCGGCACCTTTGCAGGTGCGGTGACAGAAGGGAATGTCGGTGACGCTGCGGAGACCGCGAGCGGCACGATCTCCATTAGCGACGTTGATGTTGGCGACTCGCCGAGCTTCGCCGATGTTGGCTCGACCATTGGTGACAATAGCTACGGATCATTCGTCCTGGAAAGCGGGACGTGGACCTATACGCTCGACCAGAGCGCCGTGCAGGATCTTGATACTGGCGACAGCGTCAGCGACACGATCACCTACACGGCGACGGACAGCTCGACCCAGCAGATCACCGTCACGATCACGGGTACCGATGATGCCTCGGTGATCTCGGGCACGGTCGCCGGGGCGGTGACAGAAGGGAATGTCGGGGACGCGCCGGAGACGGCGACGGGAACAATCGCCATCAGTGATGTCGATGGAGATGATTCTCCGAGCTTCGCCGATGTCGGTTCGACCAGCGGCGACAACAGCTACGGGTCCTTCGCCCTGGCAAGCGGGACGTGGACCTACACGCTGAACCAGAGTGCGGTGCAGGACCTTGATGCCGGTGACAGCGTCAGCGACACGATCACCTACACAGCGACGGATAGCTCGACGCAGCAGATCACGGTCACGATCACCGGCACCGATGACGCCTCGGTGATTTCGGGCACGGTCGCCGGGGCGGTGACGGAAGGCAATGTCGGCGACGCGCCGGAGACCGCGAGTGGCACGATCGCGATCAATGATGTTGACGGCGATGACTCGCCGAGCTTCGCCGACGTCGCTGCCACCAACGGAGACAACAGCTACGGGTCCTTCGCCCTGGTGAGTGGAACGTGGACGTACACGCTGGATCAGAGTGCGGTGCAGGCGCTCGATGCCGGTGACAGTGTTACTGACACGATCACCTATACGGCAACGGATAGCTCGACGCAGCAGATCACGGTCACGATCACGGGTACCGATGATGCGTCGGTGATATCGGGTACGGTCGCCGGTGCAGTGACGGAAGGGAACGTCGGTGATGCTGCGGAGACTGCCAGTGGCTCGATCGCGATCAGCGACGTCGATGGGGACGACTCGCCGAGCTTCGCCGACGTCGGTTCGACGAGTG
>Ga0209828_1000392_pt1 | contig 42481 bp, 42 predicted proteins | sample MaitaG_FD_187429 | JGI IMG/M metagenome (GOLD analysis project Ga0209828, IMG submission 187429) | Marine algal microbial communities from Maine, USA - Maine_Asex2 metaG (SPAdes) (version 2) | ecosystem: Host-associated > Algae > Red algae > Unclassified | place: Maine, USA | collected 2015-01-05
GTTCAGGCGGAGTCGGTGCCTGCTGTTCAGGCGGAGTCGGTGCCTGCTGTTCAGGCGGAGTCGGTGCCTGCTGTTCAGGCGGAGTCGGTGCCTGCTGTTGAGGCGGAGCCAGCTGCGGCGCCCCCAGCCGTAGCTGACCAGATGCCTCCCGTTCAGACTGAAGCGGCGACTGCCCCAAGCCCTGCGGCCACGGATGATGCCGGACTTCCCGCCTTAACCGAACTCGAAGCTGCTTGGCCATCAATACTGCAAGCCACCGCTGGCCGAGTCAAAGCACGATTTGGCGCAGGACACTTCATGGAAACCGCCACCGATGCTGCGATCTTTGGGCTACCCAATCCTGTGCACCGAGACCGATGCGAAGAGATCCGGGCCGAAGTCGATCAAGCTATTGCTGCTCACTTTGGTCGACCGGTTCCGCTGCGGCTTGTCGTCGACGAGACCGATCCGGAGCCCGACTTCTTCGCGCCGCCTAGTGGTGGTGCAGGCGAAGTCGCCGAGACCGAGACGGCTGCATTCGAAGAGGAGGAAGTCGACGTGCACGACCTGGTCGATGCCACCGGCGACGTACCCTCGGCCCAAGATCGCGTCATGACAACCTTTGAGAACAGTACGTTGCTCGAAGACCCCGAAACTCCGCAGTAGTAGTTCGTAACCCGACCCGAAAGACCGACTATGTCTGACACTGGTGGGCAAATGCCCGATATGAGTGCGCTGCTTGCGCAAGCACAACAAATGGCTGAACAGCTCTCCGCCCAGCAGGCGCAGGCCCAAGACACCGAGGTCGAAGGTCAGGCCGGTGGTGGGGCGGTCAAGATCCGCATGACGGGCGGGGGCGAGTTTCTGTCCGTTCGCATCGCGCCTGCTGCCGTTGACCCCGACGACGTCGAGATGCTCGAGGACCTGGTGCTTGCGGCACTGAACGATGCGGTCGCCAATGCTGGTGAACTCATGCCAGGCAGCCCCGACCTTGGTGGCATCGATCTCGGATCTATGGGCTTTGGTGGCCTGCTCGGTGGCGGCGAATAGTCACCCGGGTTACCGAACGTTCTTCGGTCCGGTCAAAGCGATGCCCTGCAGGATCGGTCCGGGTGCCGCTGGGTTTGGGCCCATCCACGGACCAATGTGGCTCAGCTGAGAAACTAACTCGGTGTATAGCGCTCCGATTCAGGAACTGATCGACGAATTTGGCCGCCTCCCTGGGGTAGGCCCAAAGTCAGCGCAACGTATTGCGTTCCACCTGCTTCGGGTCCCGACGGCCGAGGCCGAACGACTTGCGAAGTCGATCGTCGAGGCAAAAGCGCGAGTCAAGTTCTGCCAGACCTGCTTCAATCTCAGCGAGCTCGATCGTTGTGAGATCTGCGCCGACGATCAGCGAGACAGAACGCTGGTATGCGTCGTCGAAGATGCGCGCGACGTCATCGCCGTGGAACGCACAAATGAGTTCTCGGGCAAGTATCACGTGCTCCAAGGCACGATAAACCCGATCGAAGGTATTGGTCCGGAGCAGCTGCGGATCACGGAACTGATGCGCCGGATCGGCGAAGAAGGCGTAACCGAGGTCATCGTGTGCACGAACCCAAACATCGAAGGTGAAGCAACGGCCATGTACCTTGCTCGGTTGCTTGGGCCCACGCCCGGGCTCACCGTAAGCCGGTTGGCTTCGGGCCTACCTGTTGGGTCCGACCTTGAATACGCCGACGAGATCACACTCGGGCGGGCACTGACCGGGCGTCGCCTCATCACCGACGCCTAGATCAGAAACCGACTGGGTCAGAAAACGATATCGAGGTGTCGCTAACTCTCGGCACGGGCAGAGATTGAGAGAAAGCGACACCTCAACAACGGGTGTGCAGAAGAGAACCCCTGCACCCACTTATGACAGTCATGTTACGACTCGTAACGTAAATGTCAAGCAAAATGTGGTGGGCCAGTTCCGAAAACTTGGGCCATTGATTCGCAAGTTCCGGCGTGTACGCCGACCTGGCCGCTGCTCAAACCCGGATGATCAGCGCATCACCCTGACCGCCGCCGCCACAAAGAGCCGCAGCACCAAGGCCGCCACCGCGCCTGCGGAGTTCGTGAGCCAAGGTAAGGACCAATCGATTGCCCGATGCCCCAATGGGATGCCCGAGCGCAACGGCGCCGCCATTGACATTGACGTCGTCAAAGGAGATACCGAGCTCGTCAATCGAAGCCGCCGCGACTGCTGCGAATGCCTCGTTGATCTCATACAACGAAAGATCAGATTGCGAGATGTCAGTCTTGCTGAGGGCGGACTGGATTGCTTGCGACGGTTGAGTCAACAGCGAACAGTCAGGGCCAGCCACCTGGCCATAGGAGAGCAATTCTGCAAAGGTCTCAACGCCGAGTTCTTCGGCCTTGGCTGCTGACATGATGACCGTCGCTGACGCCCCATCGCTGATCTGCGATGCATTTCCAGCCGTGATGTTTCCCGAGGCCGTGAACGCCGGCCGCAGCTTGCCCAGCGATTCCATCGTGGTCGCCGGGCGGATGCCTTCGTCGTCGGCAACTTCGAGCGGGTCACCGCGCCGCTGCGGTACCGACACGGCCGCGATTTCTTCGGCAAGCGTGCCGTTCTTCTGTGCCGTTGCTGCCCGGGCATGAGAAGCCTGGGCAATTTCATCTTGCATCACACGATCAAACTTGGTGCTCGCGAGGTAGCGGTCAGTAGCCGTGCCCATGAGCTCATGCTCAAGTGAGCAAAACAAGCCGTCGTGATTAAGCGAGTCAACCGCGGTTTGATTACCCAGCTTCCAACCACTGCGACTGCCAGTCAACAAATGGGGAGCGTTTGTCATGGACTCCATGCCACCGGCAACAACGATGTCGGCATCGCCGGCCATGATCATGCGCCACGCCAGGTAAATGGCGTTCATGCCAGACAGGCACACCTTGTTGATCGTCGTCGAAGGAACCGACAGCGGAATGCCCGCGTGGTTCGAGGCTTGACGAGCAGTGATCTGGCCAGCGCCTGCTTGGAGCACCTGCCCCATGAAAACGTAGTCGACCCCTTCGGGGGCCACGCCGGAACGATCGAGTGCCGCTCGGATTGCGTGTCCGCCGAGTTCAGCTCCGCTCATGCTGGCGAGTCCGCCAGAAAGTTTGCCGATCGGTGTGCGTGCGCCGCCAGCGATCACAGTCTTGGTCATGTTGGGTTTCCTTCGTCGGTAATAGTTCCCATGACGTCGTCAACGACGCCATCGAGCAGGTCATGTGCGTTATCAGAAAACAGTGGCCGATCGTCGAGGGCAGAACCAAACAGCAAGGTTTCGTCAACCAGTGTCGGCGCTGCAACCGCTGGCACCGCGGTGGTTTGCGTCGGTGCGGTCTCGGCTTTGATCGACGCCGAAGGAGGAACTTCGGTGGTTGGTGGCTCAGTACTGTCTGAACCGCTGGGTTGTCGACTGACTGCGGTTTGGCGGACTACCAGTGCCTCGGCGGCGGCGGCTTGAATAACGGACTGCTCGCCAGCCATCGCGAGATGCTCAGAGGCCTCGCGCTGCTCGGCAGTGAGTTTCTGAGCGACGGCGAGTTCGGTGGTGAGCTGGGCAAGTACCGCTCGTTGTTCGCTGGCTATCGAAGCCAGAGCACTGTGGTCAGTCTCGGCTGCGGCCCCGGCGACAACATGGTTCGCTGCGGCTACTTGTGTGGCGGCTCGCTCGGTCGGCGTTCCCGTCTGCGCTTGGCTCAGCTGCAAGGTTGCCGCTCCAAGCTGATCCAACATCGTGTTGAGCTGGTTGTGAAGGTCGGTCATTCGGGGCTCGTGGTCGTGCAACGCCGCGGCGAGCGCAGCCAATTCAGCCCCACCTTCAGGAAGTGCCGCTTGCAGCCCGCGTAGCTGAGCGGCAACCCGCTCCAGAAATGCCCGTACCTCACCTTGGTGATAGCCATCGGCGCTAGGTGTGAACGCACGAGTTGCGATCTCGTCAGCAGTCAAGCCCATACAAAGTCAACTCTCCCAATGGACGTCATAGTGTTAATCCTGCGATGCTACCGACCGCGTCGTCTCCACAAAGGAAACTCCATGCAGGTCCACCTGATCGATGGCACATACGAACTCTTCCGCTACCATTTTGCCCCTGGCGGGGGACATATCACCGCCGATGGGCAAGAGGTCGGAGCGACCCGTGGCGTGCTTCGGTCGATGCTGTCGATGGTGCGCAACGACGGAGTTACCCACATCGCGGTCGCGACCGACAGCGTGATCGAGTCATGGCGCAACGACCTATACGACGGCTACAAGAACGGCGAGGGTGTGCCCCCCGAGCTGCTGTCGCAGTTCCCACTCATCGAAGAAGGCCTTGCGCTCGCCGGGTTCACGGTGTGGCCCATGATCGAATACGAAGCCGACGATGGGTTGGCCGCAGGTGCCGCGATGGCCTTGACCGACGACCGGGTCGAGAAGATCTTCATCTGCACCCCAGACAAGGATCTCGCTCAGTGCGTGACCAGCGACGGCCGGGTCGTTCAGTTCGACCGCCGCCAACAGATCGTGCGCGACGAAACCGGGGTGATCGAGAAGTGGGGCGTCAGACCGGCATCGATCCCGGACTACCTGGCACTCGTTGGCGATACCGCCGACGGATTCCCCGGCCTCAAAGGCTGGGGCGCAAAGTCAACAGCAACTCTCCTGTATCGGTACGACCACCTCGAGAACATTCCGGCCGATCCCGCCGAGTGGGATGTCAAGGTGCGCAGCGCCGCCAAGCTTGGCGAGACGCTCGTGGAGAACGTTGAGGACGCCTTCCTGTTTCGACGGATTGCGACCGTCGACGTCGAAGGCCCCAAAGTCGGCGACGTCGACAGTTTGCTCTATACCGGCCCCAAACCAGGCTTCGAAGCATTTTGCGAACGCATCGACGGCCAGTCGCTTCTGCGCTAACGAATCGAAGGTACCCCGGGGCTGCCTTCAATTCGGTTGCGATGGCAGCGTGCCCTATGTTGCAGCCATGAGTGACATCGAGGCGTTCACAATCGCAGCTACCGATGAGCAATTGGGTGACTTAAAGGCTCGGCTTCAGAATACGCGTTGGCCCGAGGCCGAACTGGTCGATGACTGGAGCCAGGGCATTCCGCTGGCCTACGTGCGCAAGGTCTGTGAGTACTGGGCGAACGACTATGACTGGAGGGAGCGAGAAGCGCTCCTGAACCGGTTCGATCACTTCCGAACCGAAGTCAACGGACTTGGCATCCACTTCATTCACCAGCGCAGCCCGCATGAAAACGCCCGACCGCTGCTGATCACCCATGGCTGGCCAGGATCGATCGTTGAGTTCCAAAAAGTTATTGAGCCGCTCGTTGACCCGGTCGCCCACGGTGGCGACGCAGCCGATGCTTTCCACGTGATCGCACCGTCGCTTCCCGGCTTCGGCTTCTCTGACAAGCCGGCCGAAACGGGCTGGGGCGTCGAGAAGATCGCCGCCACTTGGGATCAACTGATGGGGGCACTTGGCTACGCCAGCTATCTGGCCCAAGGCGGCGACTGGGGCTCGGCCGTTACTGGTGCCATTGGTGCGCTCGAGAACGGATCTTGTATCGGAATCCACCTGAACATGCCGTGGGTTGGCCCCGACCCGGCCACCATGGATGACCTGACCGACGAGGAGAAAGACGGTCTAGCAGCGCTCAAGTTCTACCAAGATTGGGACAGCGGCTATTCCAAGCAACAAGCGACACGACCCCAGACAGTCAGCTATGCGCTCGCGGACTCGCCAAGCGGCCAGGCTGCTTGGATTCTCGAGAAGTTCTACGCCTGGACTGACAACGACGGCAGCCCCGAGGACGTGCTGACCCGAGACGAACTGCTAGACAACGTAATGCTGTACTGGCTCACCGAGAGCGCAGCTTCGTCGGCACGGATCTACTGGGAGAGTTTTGGCAAGACCCGACCTGGCGATGTCGACATCCCCATGGGTGCCTCGATCTTTCCTAAGGAGATCATGCGACCATCACGCCGGTGGGCCGAAAAGCGCTTCAAGAACATCGTGCACTGGAACCGACTCGATAAAGGCGGTCACTTCGCTGCCTTTGAACAGCCTGAGCTCTATCTCAACGAGATCCGCACGTGGGCCCGCCAAGTGCCAAGACCTGCCTAGCGGGGCGGTGCCAGGCACCGCCCCATCCGGCAGGTGCCGACTTCCTTCTGCGACCGTGGACGAGCGAACTTGAAAACGGGATTATGAGCCTTCGTTGAGCTTGCCGGTCACAAACTTGGGCAGTTCGTGGACTCGGTCGCTGCGCAAAATGTTCAGCGTCTGCTCAATCGTTTTCGCTCCCTGGATGATGGCGCGATTTTCGACTTGGATAACCCCACCCGCCACCGCTCGCTCAAGCAGCGCATGAGCGCCGTCCCAGAATCCATCTTCGTCGAGTAACACGACGCTCTTGGGGCGACCGCCAGCGTGCAGACCCAGTTGGGTCCAAGTGGCGGCCTCGAAGACTTCTTCGAACGTCCCTAGGCCACCAGGCAGGCCGATGAAACCGTCGCTGAGCTCATACATGCGGGCTTTGCGCTGGTGCATATCGGCGACGACTTCGAGCGTGGTGACCTCGTCTTCGGGTATGCCGTTCGTGAACAAGCCGCCGGGAATGACGCCGGTGACTTCGCCGCCAGCATGCATGGTCGCCTGAGCTACCGCACCCATCAATCCGCTGTGGCCCCCGCCGTACACCAGCGCCAACCGTTCATGGGCTAGCGCCTGACCAACCCGCTGGGCAAGGTCAAGATAGGCGGGACCGGCGTCGTTACTTGACGCACAAAATACGGCAACACTCTGCAGACTCTTCACCAGCGCTGACCTTAGCGGCACCTTGCATAGCAGCGCTTTACGCCATCGGGCCAACGTTCACTACTCCGTACCGCTGCGGCTCGCCTATCCTCTCAGACATATGGCAGAACGCACCATGCAAGAACGGCTCGACGAACTCGAAGAGCGCCGTGACCAAGCCGTGCACGCTGGATCCGAACGGTCGGTCAATCGCCAGCACGAGAAGGGCAAGATGCTGGCCCGTGAGCGCATCGACTACCTGCTCGACCCAGGTTCCTTCCACGAAGTCGACATGCTCGCTCGTCACCGTGCACCCGCCGAGGCCGGCCTGCCGGACCGCCCCTACACCGACGGTGTCGTTACTGGCTGGGGCACGGTCGATGGTCGCAAGATCTTCGTGTACTCGCAGGACTTCACCGTCATGGGCGGCGCGCTTGGCGAAGTGTTCGCCGAGAAAACCCAGAAGATTATGGACCTCGCTATGTCCGTGGGCGCACCAATCGTGGGTCTCAACGATGGCGCTGGCGCTCGCATCCAAGAAGGCGTTGTCGCCCTCGATGGCTACGGCGGTATCTTCCGCCGCAACGTCGCCGCATCGGGAGTGATCCCCCAGCTCAGCGTGATCCTGGGTCCATGCGCCGGCGGTGCGGTCTACAGCCCAGCCATGACCGACTTCATCTTCATGGTGCGCGAGAAGTCACACATGTTCATCACCGGACCCGACGTTGTCAAGACGGTGACGGGCGAAGAAGTGACTCTCGAAGAACTCGGCGGAGCTGGCAGCCACTCCTCCAAGTCAGGCGTTGCCACCTATGTCGGCGAATCCGAAGAAGAGGTGCTCGACTCGGTCAAGGTGCTGCTCGGCTTCTTGCCCTCGAACAATCTTGAGAACACCCCGTTCTTTGAACCCAAAGACGATGTCGAACGCTCGTGCCCTGAACTGCGCGACATCATGCCCGAGTCATCGAGCCTGCCCTACGACATGATCAAAGTCGTGCAGACTGTGGTCGACGACGGCGACTTCATGGAGTACCACGCCAACTGGGCCAAGTCGATCGTTTGCGGTTATGCCCGCATGGGCGGCCGCACCGTTGGCATTGTCGCCAATCAGCCGATGATCCTGGCCGGCGTGCTCGACATCGAATCATCGTCCAAAGCCGCACGATTTGTGCGCACCTGCGACGCGTTCAACATTCCGCTGATCACACTGATCGACGTGCCCGGCTTCTTGCCCGGTGTTGATCAAGAATATGGCGGAATCATCCGCCACGGAGCCAAACTGCTCTACGCCTACTGCGAAGCCACCGTGCCTCGCATCTCGGTGGTCACCCGCAAGGCTTATGGCGGCGCCTACGTAGTCATGGACTCCAAGTCCGTTGGCTCTGACCTGACGTTCGCATGGCCAACCGCCGAACTCGCCGTGATGGGTCCACAAGGCGCCGTCGAAATCGTAAACCGCCGCGAACTTGGCGAGCTCGACAACGAAGCCGACCGAGCCCGCCGCAAAGACGAACTGGTCGACGAATACATCGAGCAATACGCCAACCCCTACATCGCTGCCGAACGCGGCTACGTCGACGAAGTCATCGACCCCGCCGACACCCGCCGCAAAATTATCGCTGGTCTCGAAATGCTCATGACCAAACGCGAAGAACAACCCCGCCGCAAACACGGCATCGTCCCACTGTGACATTCATCGCTCGTTCCTCGCAATCCGTTCAAGCACAAAGTCTGGCGACCGGTCCATCTGGTTCGCTCCGCCGCCAGAATGGATTGGTGCCAGGCACCCTTACATTCTCGAAGGTACTTGTATGAAGATTGACGTGCATGGTTCGCCTAGCGACGGCGAGGTTGCGGCCATCGTGGCGGCAATCGAAATGTCTTGGCCCCAGCCAGCCCAAGGTCGTACCGAAGCCCCCTCAGGATCCACAACATGGCGCTACTCCGGCCGATGGTGGCAAGAGGGCCGTCTGCCGCCGCGTTGGTAGCTCACGGCGGACCAAGCGAGTGACAAGCAGCCATGGATATGACTGAGCGCATCGAAGTCACCGGCTCGCTCATAAAGCTCCGCACGACCGTGGCCGCCGACGAGTCAGCACTGCTGGCCATTCGGCGTACCGACGAGGTCCGCCGCCGCTGGCGCGGCGATGACCTGGCTGCGGAGTTCGCCGACAACCTCGCCGACGATGAGTCTTTCCAGCTCACCATCGAAGCCGAAGAACGGATCGTTGGGCTGATTCAGTTCTCTGAGGAGACCGACCCCGACTACCGGCACGCATCAGTCGACATTTACATTGACCCTGCCCATCACCGGCAAGGATACGCAAGCCACGCGATCCGTTGCCTCGTCGACTACCTCTTCGACGACCGTGGTCACCATCGAGTCACGATCGATCCAGCCGCAGACAACCAGCCAGCAATCAGCTGCTACGCCTCCGTTGGATTTCAGCCCGTAGGCATCCTGCGATCCTACGAGCGTCAAGCAAACGGAACCTGGGCCGACGGTCTCTTCATGGAACTTCTAGCCACCGACCGCTAGGCCACAATGGTCAGCCTGCACGCGGCGAATCGGTACCAACAAGCGAGTCCTGGGAGCGCCTGTTCCCAAGCCACCATGCCTGAAAAACCAAGGCAGGGAAGGCAGGTGCCAGCCACCCCACGAACCGGTCCAAAAAGAGACCAGGCGCTACGAAGAAATCAGGTGTCGGCGACCTCGGTGCGGTCCTGGCGCCACTCACGGGCCTGTTCCAAAGCCTCGCGGCCTCGGTTCAAGACCTCGGGGCCATCGAAACCATTCGCCGGGTAACAGGCAATGCCAGCCCAAACGGTCACGTCGTCAAGCTGTTCGCCCAGACGGCGCCGGATGCGTTCTACGGTCCAAATGGCGCCATTCTCGGGGGTGTCTTCGAGCAATATTGCGTAGCGGCCGTTGTGCAATCGACAGAGGGTGTCTGCGTCGCGCAAGGTCTCGCGAATGACGTCGGCGGCGATGGAGGAGTTGATGGGCGGGGCACTGCCGGTTGCGTCGTGCACTGCTTCGACCAGGATTAAGGCCAGGGGGCGGAGATGGCGACGGGCTGCGGCTACCCGAGCTTCGAGCGTAATCACGAAGTATCGCTCGCCGAGAAGTCCAGTGTCGGGGTCGGCCAGGTCCGATGTGTCGCTGATGTCAAGTCCCGAGAGGTCACCAGCAGGTGTGCGGATGGTTCCAACCGGCGCAGGGTGGTCTCCGGTTATGCGCATGGACACCGCGTCAGTGATGCTCGTTGACTGCAGGCGGGTGACTTCGGCTTCGGCCCGGGCTAGCCGCTCGCTTTGGCTTACGTAGTTGCCGTTTACCCACACAATTACCGCGGCAAGAATGGCGGCGATGGCAGCAGCAACCAGGCCTAGAGAAGGAATATCGCTCGCCATTCCTACGATCGAAACCACAACGGCAATGAGAGCCATAGCAGCCGCGAGTAGTCCGGGCAGCGTGGGTGCTCGTTCCTGCGATGGCAGATTTTCGGTCATGTAGCGCTCCGGTTAGTCACGGGGACATGGTTCCTGTCGGCGTCCAACGTATTCGATCAAGGTATTGCCCGGATTTCCCGAGTGAGTTTGTTCCTGAAAGATCTGCAAGCGATGAAGCTTCGCACTGTACAGCTAATGACAACCGGTCGAGATAATCACTGCGCGTGAGTTCGCGTACGCCAAGGGTGGCCAGGTGGTCTGTTGCCCATTGCACATCCAATAACGTTGCGCCGCAGGCTTCGAGTCCGCTCACCAACGCAACGAGCGCAACCTTGGAAGCGTCCGTAGCTCGTTGAAACATCGATTCGCCAGCAAATAGGCCACCGATCTGCACCCCGTAGAGTCCGCCCACGAGTTCACCATCGAGCCACGATTCGACGCTATGCGCCCAACCCAGGCGGTGCAGCTCTCGATACGCACCAGCAATGGCTGGGGAAATCCATCCGCCGTCTCGGGGAAGCGCCGCGCAGTTCTCGATGACTTGCTCGAAAGCAGCGTTGGCGGTTACTTCGTACCGGCGACAGGATCGGCGCAGACTCTTTGAGACTTTGAGCTCTGCAAAGTCGAGCACGCCCCGGAGCGGTGGCGACCACCAACCAATTAGGTCATCACCGTCTGCTGGCATCGGGAAGATGCCGTGCGAATAGGCATGGATGAGCGTCGCCGGCTCAAGATCGGCTCCAACACCGAGAACCCCGTCGTCGTCGGCTTCGCTGGGGTGTGGGAAGATCCATGGTGTTGGCGGGAGAGGCGCAGGCTTATGCATGTCGAGATCGACCGGCTTGGGACCGGGCAACGCCCCACCCCGACTGGCTCATTGGTGAGTACGTTACGGTCGTAAACGTGCGGCAGCCCGACGACATCTTCATCAGCAATGAGTTTCGGTCATCAGTGCAGTTGCTCCAAGCCCGACTCGGCCAAGTCGATGTTCGCGCTCCACACCGCTGGCAGGGGTTCGCAGACCGTCTGGATCTTGGATCATCCTTTGAACCCGGTCCCAGCCCCCAAGTCGATGCCACGGTCATCGTGGGCCCGGTCGCAGCGGTGCTGAAGCACGCTCGGGTCGAGACTGGCGAGTTTGGGTTCGTCATGCCGGTTGCACAGCGAGCCAAGCCCTGGCAGCGGGCCACGCCGTGGAGCGATGATGCAACCCTGCTGCTGTGGCGGGCCGGATGGTCGACGGTCGCCGTACATCGTCTGCTGGTTCCCCTGCCACAAGCGGTCATGGAATTTGCGATTGGCAATGCCCGACCGACACCGACAACCGAACCTCACGATCAGCGCTAGCCCTCGATGATGCGGACTCGTTCGATAATGACGGTCTCGCCTTCGCCGGTCAGGGGAATTGCATCGAGCGCAGGTGCGTCGTCGGCGATTTCGCCGAAGATTGTGTGCTTGCCATTGAGCCAGTCGGTCGCTACGAGCGTGATAAAGAACTGGCTACCGTTCGTATTTGCGCCACTGTTCGCCATGGCGAGCTGGCCGCGGCCGTCGAAGACGCGGCCCGAGTCGAACTCATCGGCGAAGCTATAGCCAGGGCCGCCGGTACCGGTGCCCGTCGGGTCGCCGCCCTGGGCCATAAAGTCCTCGAGAACACGGTGGAACGTGACGCCGTCGTAGAAGCCGTCTTGGGCCAATGCTACGAAATTGTTGACCGCCAGCGGGGCTTCGTCTGCGAACAGGTTGACTCGGATGGGGCCGACGGTCGTATCGAGCAGCGCTGAGTAGGCCCGGGTTGGATCAATGACCATGTCAGGTGCACTGTCGTAGGCCTGGTTGCGAGCGGCTGGCACCACGGTGCTCAGAACCCCCTCGCCAGCGAATGGCACGAAATCACTCGGAATCGAATCCAACAGCACAACTACGGGGATCTCGGTCGGTGTTACATCTGGTGCAGGTGTCGGAGCAAACTCGGCGACTGCTCCAGAGTTGTCGTCGCCACCTGTAAACAGGCTGAACAGGATGAAGACTGCCACGATCCCGCCGACGATGGCCGCGATCTTCCCGTACTTCTTGGTTGAGGCGTCGCGGACTTCCTTGGTTGTCTCGGCTTCGACCTCGGCGAGGCGAGTCTGACGGTTGGCTTTTTGGCGAGCACGTTTGTCGGTTCCCATATCGCCAAAATCTACCAACGTCGGACGTTTCTCCTCGCCCCGGAGCCGAAAGGAGCATTGCTCGGCGGGATCGACGAATGCGGGATATATCCTGCGGGCCGTGGCTCTGTATGTCCAGAAGTTCGGCGGCACCTCGGTGGCGGATCCCGAACGCATCAGCGAGGTCGTCGACCACGTTCGGCGCACGGTCGCCCGAGGCGATCAGGTTGTCATGGTGGTGAGCGCCATGGGCAAAGAGACCGATGAACTTCTGCGGCTTGCCAACGCCGTATCGTCGGTTCGCCCTGGTCGCGAAATGGACATGCTCATCACTGCTGGTGAGCGCAAGGCCGTTGCACTGGTTGCCATGGCATTGCACGGGGCCGGCATCCCCGCCGACTCCTTCACCGGCAGCCAGGCCGGCATCATCACCGACACGACCCACGAGAATGCTCGCATCGAAGAAGTCATGGCCGACCGCATCAAAGAGTCGCTCGCCACAGGAAGCGTCCCGGTCGTGGCCGGGTCCCAGGGCATGTCGACCGACAAAGAGGTCACCTTCCTTGGCCGTGGCGGCAGTGATACGACTGCGGTGGCGTTGGCTCACCGCCTCGGTGCCGATGCTTGCGAGCTGTACACCGATGTCTCTGGCGTGTTTACCACCGACCCGCGACTGGTGGCCGATGCCCGCAAGATGACCCATCTCAGCTTCGATGAACTTTTAGAAATGACCGCGTGTGGCTGCCCGAAGCCGGCCATGCGTTCGGTCGAATACGCACACCGTCACGGTGTCGCGCTGCACATCCGATCAGCGTTCACCTGGGAACAGGGCACGTGGGTTAACGAGGAGACCTCGATGGAACGGGCAATTGTCACCGCAGTAGTTCATGACATGAGCGAGGCCAAGGTCACGATCTCGCGGGTTGCAGACGAACCCGGTATCGCGGCGCGACTCTTCCGCACACTGGCCGATGAAGATGTCAACGTTGACATGATCGTGCAGAACGTGAGCTCCGAGGGCGTGACCGATATTTCGTTCACCGTGCCCATGTCCCAACTCGACGGCGCAGTCGCCGCCGCTAACGGCCTCGAAATTGGCCAAGTCAGCAGCGACGACGCGATTGGCAAAGTCAGTCTTATTGGCGCGGGCATGAAGTCAAACCCCGGTGTCGCTGCCCAGATGTTCGAAACGTTGGCCGAGGCAGGCATCAATATTGAGATGCTCTCGACCTCGGGCATCCGTATTAGCTCAATCGTCGACGCCAACCGAACCGAAGACGCCGTTGCCCTGCTACACGCGGCGTTCGAACTCTCTCGCCCCGTCTCCTAGCACCCGGACAAGAGGACGTGTACCTGGTACGCGTCTCGTTGGAGAGGACGTGTACCTGGTACGCGTCTCGTTGAAGAGGACCGAATCGATATTCGAGGTGACTGCTTCGCTGGGGCTTGTAGCGTGGCAGGCATGAATATCGGAATTGTTGGAGCCACCGGTCAGGTGGGCGGCGTTGTGTTGTCGATCTTGGCTGAACGCGACTTCCCTGTCGATGAGTTGCGCTTGTTTGCGTCGGCTCGCTCGGCTGGTCGCACGATCGACTGGAATGGCCGGGCCATCACCGTGGAAGACGCAACTACAGCTGACTACACCGGCCTTGACCAAGTGATCTTTTCGGCTGGCAAGGAGACCTCGATCGCACTGGCTCCCAAGGTGGCAGCTGCTGGCGCCATCGTGATCGACAACTCCTCGGGCTGGCGCATGGATCCCGACGTGCCGCTTGTGGTGGCCGAAGTCAACCCGCACCATCTCGACAACATCGCCAAAGGTATTGTCGCCAACCCGAACTGCACGACGATGGCGGCCATGCCAGTGCTCAAACCGCTGGCCGAAGCGGCAGGCCTCACGCGTCTGATCGTGAGCAGCTACCAAGCCGCGTCTGGATCTGGTCTGCAAGGCGTCGACGAACTTGCCGAGCAACTTGCGACCACCGGTGATCATTCTCGCTCGCTCACCTACGACGGTCAGTCGGGCAGCTTTCCAGCGCCAAACAAATTCGCGGCGACCCTGGCATGCAACGTGGTGCCAGTATGTGGCGCCATCGTCGAAGATGGCAGCCTTGAGACCGACGAAGAACAGAAGCTTCGCAACGAGAGCCGCAAGATTCTCGACCTCCCGGACCTCCAGGTCAGCGCAACCTGTGTTCGTGTTCCCGTATTCACCGGACACTCACTCGTGGTCAACGCCGAATTCGATCGTGAGATCACTCCGGAGCAGGCCACCAAAATCTTGGCCGGCGCTCAAGGTGTCGTGCTCGACGAAATCCCCACCCCGCTCAAGTCCGCAGGAGTCGACCCCACACTAGTTGGCCGCATCCGCCGCGACCCCAGCACCGAGAATGGCCTCGTGCTCTTCCTGTCGAGTGACAACCTGCGCAAAGGCGCCGCACTCAACACCGTGCAAATCGCCGAAGTCCTCGCCGCTCGCTGAATCATCACCGTCGAATTGTTGCAGCCCCAGGGGGCGTAACAATTCGATTGCATGCGAGACTGCTGGCATGCAGATTGCGGAGTTTCAAGAACTGATGGAATCGTTATACGGCGAGGCCGACCGGGAACGCGGCATACCGTCGACGGTCGCCTGGTTGTGCGAAGAAGTTGGCGAACTTGCTCAGGCTGTGCGCAAGGGAACCCGTGATCAACAGCTGCATGAACTCGGCGACGTGCTCGCATGGCTTTCTTCACTTGCTAATCAACTCGACCTTTCGTTGACCGAAGCAGCGGACCGCTATGTGACGGCTCCGCCGCTCTGAAATGGCCGAACTATCCGACGACGAATTACGCGACGCCGCCAGCGGTGACTTGAGTGTGCTGGCCGTGCTGATGCTGGTCGGGTCCGTTACCTTCGCTGCCCTGAACATGTGGGCCGGCACCATGGGCTGGATCGCCGCAGCCCTAGCCGTATCCTCGACCGTTGTTTGGTCGAGTGGTCTGCTTCGTCGCAGCCCGCCAATAGCGGCGTTCGTCAAGATCGGTTTCGGGTTCAGCGGCCTGGCTGCGCCGGTCGTTGGAATCGTTGGGATCCTGCTTGCGGTTCTTGGTGACTTCCGCTGGGGGTGGGCTGTGCTCGCCGGCGCTGTGCTCTACTTTTTCTTCTCGCTGCTCGGTCTCGAGATCATCGAACGCGCCGAAACAACCGGCGCAATCGAACGATTCGACCGCTACTAGGCAGCGGTTACGAGCTGGTTGGAAATTCGCCGATCTGAGCCCAGCGCAACGCCCGCGTGAGGGCCGCGGTTGCAGGCCGCAATACAAGCGGGTCGATGCCGGGGGCGACCGGCAGCAACAACATTGATCGAGTCCAGCGAGGAAGCATGGCCACTGCCGAACTAAAGATCAACCCGTAAAACGGGAGAACCGTGATGGGCAACGCGGGGGCAAACAAGAATCGGGTGGCATCGCGACACTGCTTTGAAGGCCCAAGAACGCCGCGATACGAATCGAGCATCGCCGCGAGTTCGGCGCGGCTCTGCGGAGCGTCTTCGACGCCAAGTGCACGGCCAATAATTGCCATGTCGGCAACGTAGTGATCGCATTGCTCGGGGTCGAGCCTCGAAGCCCCATACTTCTGATAGCCGGCAAGAAAACTGTCGACCTCGGTCGCATGGATCCACCCGAGAAGGCGCGGGTCGTCGGCTCGGTAGATGGTGCCGTCAGGCATCGTGCCGACGACTCGACTATGAATCGAGCGCACGAGGTTGATCGCATCGTTCGCCTGGGCGCCGGAACCAAACGTGGTTTCACCAAGAAACGCAGCCGTGCGTTGCAGCCGGCCCAGCGGGTCGTTCTCATAGTCGCTGTGCTCGGCGACTGCGTACATGGCAACCGGGTGCACCGTCTGCAACAACAGCGCTCGGATGCCCCCGACAAACATGGACGGATCGCTATGAACGATGCGAACCGGGCTGTCGAGTCCAATCGGATTCGGATCCTGAGGATCCCAGGGCTGAACATGTGCAGGTTCGCGATCACCTGCAACAATTTTCCGCACGGTCGCCGCTACCCGCTTGCGCACTATTTCCGCCGTCATATCCTGACCGTACGACCTCGCATCACAACGTGCGTTGCTAAACCGCAACCTTCAACGAGATCGAAGTTGTCGGCGGTGACCACAGAATTATCGTGGCGATACCGAGCCCCGGTCCACCGTGGCGAGCGCTGCCACCGCGCTGAGTAAATCATTGGACTGCACCGGCTTGGTGAGGAAGCCGGCGACCTTTGCACTTCGTTCGTCACCGAGTTCAGCTTCATTGCTGACACCGGTAAGTAGCAGCATCGGAATCCAAATTTTTAGCTCATCTAGCTGGGTGAGCAGGTCAAGACCGGTCGCATCGGGCATGAGGTAGTCACATACGAGTACATCAAACTTGTCGGGGGACTCAATGATGACTGTGCGCGCCTCAGCTGCGCTTGATGCAGTCGCAACACTGTGGCCATGCGTCGACAAAACGTGCTGAGCGACCAGCATGCTCACTGGGTCGTCGTCGATGACCAGCACATCTAGGGCCTTGGGATCGGTCATTACCAGGAGCCGAGGAGTGAATCGACGCTGTCGCCCATGGTGAAGACCTGGTCGAACCGAGTGAGCGAGAAGACGCGTGCCGCATCGGCGTGCACGGAGCGAACAATGCGCAGATCACCTCCGCGCTGGCGGGCATCCTTCATCCCTTTGGCGAGCGCAGCCAAGCCGGCGCTGTCTACGAATTCTGCGCCGCTCAAGTCGATAACAAATCGAACGACGCCGGTTGACAACGCTTCGTCGATCGACGCCCTGAGCTCGACGGCTCGCACGGCATCGAGGCGCCCGGGCACAGCGATCGTGCAGACGCGCAGGTCGTGGGTGGTTGATTGCATACTCATAGCGTTTTCATTTCTTTTGTCCGTCGAAGGTGAGTGTCCATTGATTCTTGGTTCCCGCTCGTGCGTGGCTGACCGTTGAGGCAAGCTGATCGACGATCATCATTCCGTAGCCGCGGACCTGTGGGATGCTCGGGTCGGGCGCAACTGGCCATTGCTCAAATTCGGTGCCTTGATCAACCAGGCGCACCGTCAAGGTGTCACCAGCTACTTCGGCGCTGACTTCGAAACTCGAAGTTGGGTCGCTTTGCTCGCCGTACGCGTGGTCGATGATGTTCATTGCGACTTCGTGTACCGCAAGCTCGATCTCGCCAATCTGGGACATCATTGGTGTTCCCGCCACCACCTCGTTGAGCCACGGACGCAACAAGCGGAGCGCTTCAGCGCTAACCGAAAGTTCGAGGGGGCGAGTGGTCATGCGCCGAACCTCAGGACCATCAAGGTGCGGTCATCTGACTGCTGTTGGTTGCCCGTGTGATCATTGAGTTGCTGGGCGAGCTGCGTGCCGACCTCTGCGGCGGTCAGCGTGGAGGGGAATGCAGCGACTTCACAGTCGAAGCGGTCTTCGCCATAGGCGACGCCGTCAGCGTTTTCTTGCTCTGTGAATCCGTCGGTCGCCAGAACGACAAGGTCGTGTTTGCGTATCTCGATGGTTTGGACCTCGGGCAGCAGGCCTTGGAGAACCCCCACGGGGGGAGCAGTTGCGTCGAGGCGTTTACCGTGGCCGTCGCGCCCAAAGACAATGGGGCTGTGACCGGCGTTGGCCAAGCAAAGCGTGCCACCTCCCGACGCGTCGTCGGCGCTCGGTGAGAAACGTGCGACCGCCAAGGTCACGAACATCGCTGCGCTCGACAGCGGACGGAAAGCCCATTGTTCGATGGCTTCCATGACGCGACCAACGCCTTCAGCATGGTGCTGTCTGATCGCGCCCTCTACGGCGTTGATCACGGTTGTCATCAGTACCGCAGCGGGGAGTCCTTTGCCGGACACGTCGCCGACGGCAAACCAAAGCTGATCGTCGATCACGCTCCAGGTATAGAGGTCGCCGCCGGTCTCGCGTGCGGGTGTCATTGATGCGTGGATAGACGTGTGCGGGAGCTGGGGCAGCGATGCAGGATCGGGCAGCGCAGCGGAGGTGATCTTTGCGGCGGCGTCGTGTTCTCGAGCGACGGCGGCCTGGGCGAGTGCTGACTGGTGCATACGAGCGGTGCGGACTGCGTTTGCAATCAGATTGACCACCGCGGCAAGCAACTTGGTGTCCGGCGTTCCGAATGGTTCGGCTCGGAAAAACGAGAGCTCGAACTCATCGCCATTGGCCAGCTGTTCGCGTGCGCTCATGCATTCCAGTCCAACCGAGGGGCAGTCTCCGCACTGGTAACCCGCAGGCGAGGCAAGCGAGGTTCCGTTAAGACGGGCAACGTCGGCGCCCAGAATCACGCGGGCTTTGTCCACAATTGCCTGGACGCGTGCCCGCTCGTCGAGCGAAGTCGGTTCAAGCGCGGTAAGTGCAATGAGCCCCAACAGGCGATCATTCGATTCGACTAGAGCCCCAGTGACCGACATCAGCGGGTCCGCGGCCGGAGCAGGCGCAGGGGTTACGGGCACTAGCTTCCCTCGGTAATCGCAAACGCAGCGTCGAGGCGGGTGAGCTCCAAGATGACGCGGACAGGATCCGACGGCGCCTCGAGAAACAGTTCCCCATTGGACTCGCGACAATGCTTCATCAATCGCACGAGTTCTGCGAGTCCCGAAGAATCAACGAAGATGACGTCGCGGAGAACGGTCGTGAGGTTCGATCTACTGCCGTTCAGCAGACCATCGACTGTTGCACGGAACGCCTCGGTCTCAAAGGCGTCAAAGCGCCCTGATAGTTCGAGCCTCGGGTGATGCGGGTCGGTTTGAACAACATTGATGTTCATGGGTTCAGCGTCCTTTGGAGCTTGCAGCCAGTAGGCCGAGATGAGAAGCATTGACCGCAACCTTGGCGTGGTTCGGCTGGTCGTAGCGTCCCTTGAGATCGTTCCACCTGATCTGGGCCATGTCTCGCAGAAACTCAAGCGCAACTTTGCCGGCGTCGACTGTGGAGCCGGGAGCGTCGATCCACTCGACCGGTACTTCGGCAACGGCCAAGTCGAGCTTCTGTGCCAAGTACAGAATCTCCAAGTCAAAGGAGAACTCATCGATGAGCTGACGACTAAACAGCAAGTGGCCAGATTCAGCAGTGAACATTTTGAAACCGCACTGTGTGTCGGCGAAAGGAACGCCAAAGCCGAACTGCACCAGCACGTTGAGGCCCTTGCTGAAGATCTTGCGGGCGAGTGATTTGTTGGCGACCGACGCGCCCGCCGCAGAGCGCGACCCAATGACCACGTCGGCGCCAGCCTCGAGTTCGGCTCGCAATGTCTCGAATTGTTGTATCGGTGTGCTTTGGTCTGCGTCGGCAAACAGAATCATGCGACCCCGAGAAGCAAGAACGCCCCGGCGTACTGCGCTGCCTTTGCCGCCATTCTGCTGTGCCTTCAGCACTCGCATATTTGCGAGCTCAAGGCCCTCGAGCAGAGCCACCGTATCGTCGCTGGATCCATCGTCGGCAACGATGAGTTCCCACGGTTCGCCCAGGGAGCACAGGTGCGCGGCGATTGCGCCAACGGTCGGCAGAATGCGCTCCGACTCGTTATACGCCGGCACCACGATCGAGTAAGCGATTGGGCCAGTGAGTTCGGTTTCCGCCCACTCGCGGTAGCTAGGAATACCAATAGCCGTCATACGGACACTCCAGTGGTAACTGGTGGCGCAGAACGCACCAACCGGTGAATGTGGCTGGATGACACAGCCAAGAAGAGAATGAACATGGCGATGACCTGAGCCCGAATGAGATCGTCGATTGTGTTGCGAGCTGCCAAGAGGAGCACCGTCTGCACGAGGGCTCCTGCCAGCATGATGAATGCTTCGCGGAGCTGGCCCAGCGCGAGATAGTGCGAAACCATCAGGTTTGCCATGGCAAACACCGCGGTTGCGAGCGCGTAGTACGCAAGCTGATTCGAGACGCCGCCGTAGGCCTCACCAAACACTCGACCCAATACTGTGCCGCCAAGAAGTCGGGCGCCGACAACCGCACCGACACCCAGTGCGGCAACCGCTGCTAGGCCAGCATGCAGAAGCGAATGAGATTCTTCGCCTGCTTCGTTTCGTTGGGCCGCTGCGGGGAACAATGTCGTTGCCACCGACCACGAGAGAAAGAACACGGCGCGCCCAACCAACGCAATAGCGGCGTACACGCCGGCTTCGTTGGGATCGAGACCGCGCTTGGAGATCAACACATCGCCGTTGTTGATTATGATCTGGCCGAGCAGAAGTACGCCAACCGGGCCGGCGTAGCTCAGGACCTTGCGTTCAACTTTGCCTCGCCCGCCAGCGGCGCTATCCCAGTGCAAGGCCGTGCGGACCGATAGCCAGGTCGCTACGAAGGACACACTGAGCGCAACGGTGGCGCCGGTGACACCGAAGCCGAGCGCCACCAGGCCAATGCCGAGTACGACGCGAACCAGCATCTCGTGCATAAAGGTTCGGGAGAGATCGCGGAAGCGCAGTTCACCTTGGAGCACCCCGCGCCCAACAGCTTGCACCAAATAGGCCGGCATGCCGAGGCCAAGAATTACGAATGGCCACGCGGATGCAGAGTTGAAGAAGTCCCGCCACACCGTTGCTCCGCCAGCCAACAACACGGCGAGTGCGATACCGGCAACGAGAGCCCACCGTTCAAGGCCGCGCGCCATTGCGATGGTGTCGTTGTTATCTCCAGTGACTTGGTTGATGCCCGCGAATCGGGCAGCAATGAGCTGCAAGCTCACGGCAACCGCCGTGACGAGAAGCATCAGGGTCACCATCAGATTGGCGTCGGCGAATTCCGGCGGGGTGAGCCAACGGCCCAGCACCACATTCAGCAGATAATTGCCACCGTTCGCCGCGAACATCGCAAGCGCAAGCAGCGTGCCGCCAGCGAGCAGGGCGCGGCTGCCTGTTTCACTCTGCGCTGCTGCGACGTCGGTCATGAAGGCGGGATAGTTGTCCGGATGCGGCTCGATATGGCTGCGCCCAAGTGGAGCAGATGCCAGTCGATGACCTCCGACATCGGGATACCCGTGGCGGCCAAATAGTTCCGTTTGCCCTGTTCGATGGTCAGCGACTGGTCATCGAGCAGTTTGGCAAGAGCGTCGGCCAGGCTGATGGTGTCTTCGGGCTCGAAGTAGGTGCCTACGAAGCCTTCCTCCTCGATGACTTCGACAAAGTCTCCAATCGCTGGCAGTACTGCCGCTCGGCCATAGGACCCGGCTTGATGCAGCACACCGGAAGAACCCGTGGTGCTGGTGTAAGGAAAGGCTGTAACCGCGGCGGATTCGAAAAGGCCCGCGACGTCTTCTTCGTCGACGTACCCGGTGAAAACCACGTTGTCGAGATCGGCGCAGTCGGCCTGCACCTTTTCAAGGTAGCCAGGCGAGTTCGGGCTATCGGTGCCTGCGATAACCAATTCGAGATCGGCATATCCTCGCTGCATCAGTTCGCGATGGGCTGACACGAGAACGTCGACGGTCTTGTAGGTGCCGAACTTTCCAAAGGCGAGAATCCGGCGCGGCCCGTCGGTTGGGATTCCGAACGACGGTTCTGCGATTTCTTCGAAGCTCCCGTGCGGCGTGAGGAGTGCATTGGTTGCCTGGTAACGGTCCTGAAGAAGTTCGACGTAGCGCGGAATGGTCAACGCAACGTAGTCGGCCTGAAGTAGCACTTTGGTGAGTGCCTGCCCGGCGGCGTTCATCAACTTGGCCATGACTTTCGACGAGGCAAAACCCGCGTCTTCCATATCCACGTTGTCGACCAGGTTGTGCAAGATCACACCGGTTGGGATTCCGCTCCGAGCGAGCATTGCGGGAACCAGTAATCCGAGCCCGCCCGCGACTTTTGTGTCACCAAACGTGGCGAATTGAAGATTGACGAGCACCGCGTCGACCTTGGCTTTGCGAACCTCACGAAAGAGGCGCACCGGGTTTGTGAGCGCATTGAACTTCCAGCTGACCACGGCTTCGGTGCCATCAATTTCGAGTGGCGGTCCCTGGTCGGTTTCGTCGGCGAACACGACTACTCGGTCGAGCTGGTCGTTCTGGGCCATGTGGGTCACCAAGTGAAACCCAAACTCATTCAAGCTATTGCGCCCCGGCGGGAACGCCGTGATGACCCCGATTCGCCGCGGGATCTGCGTTTCTTGCTTCACCGAATGCCCTTCGGCGGCTCCGGGCGAGTCTTGATACGTGCTGGCAGAAAGCGCCAAATGGTCTATGACCTAACCCATTGCCTACCCCAGGCGCGTCAGGTGCAATATGCGCCAGTTGCCGTCGGACAGCAGCATGACGACTTCGAACTCATCCTGGGTCGAAAGGGTTGGGCCACCCTGTGCCGATCGCTGCATATCGCTCACGGCGTGCAGCCCCATAACCGATCCATCGACCGAATAGAACGTGACTTGGAGCAAATGGGCGCGCTGCGAAACAGAGGTGCCCGATGCTGGGCTGCTGGATTTGGCCACTTGGTCTGCCAAGGACCCCAAGAACCACGTGTCAATCAACTCGCGATCCCCTGAGCGCTGGGCCGCGTCGACTCGGGACCACGCCCGTATCCAACCGGCCTCGACCAAGTCGCGCGTTGTCGGCTCGACGGGACGAGCGAGTTCGCGATCGGCATCCCAAGTAACGAGGTCACCAAGATCCTCGGGGACGAGTGAAATCTGCGAAAATGCGTCAGCGGGGTCGGCGCCGGTTCCGGAGCGAAGCACGATGGTGCTCAGCGCCACGGCAACTAGGGCCACCGCGAGCACGGCGGCGCCGAGCACGGCGACGCCGATGAGTTGCTTCGCCCTCGTAGTGCGCATCAGTCGACACTCACAATGACAGGTGCGTCGAACCCAAGTACTCGCACCTCGAGTTCTTCTGAAGCGGCGTCGCTCGCCACGGTTAACGTTCCGAGTCCGGCTTTGAGAGCACCGGTGGTGAGCACCGTTCCAGAAGTGAGATCAATGAGTTCGATCATCGTTCCATCGGGTGGGTAGCCGCCCCGAGTGGCCAACACCCTGCCGACCGTGATCGTCAGGTCGCCTGCGTCCAACGTGCTCGCGAGAGGGAGCGCGCTTACGCCTTGGCCAAACTCCAATGTGGTCGTTGCTGACTCGCGTCCGCTGACGCGAGCCGCAACCTCGAGCTTGCCCGGTAATCGCGGGGCCTCAAGCAGGCCAATGGCAAATCCGCCCTGCACCGTTGCTTCGACAAAGGACCGGCCAACTGGCGAGTCGATAACGAAGGTCGCACTCACCCCGTCGGGCAGCACATTGTCAAACTCATCGACGAGCAACGAGGTCGACATGGTGTGCAAGGCAAAGCCGTCGGCAACGGGATTGCGGCCGTCGACCTTGACCGAAAAGGCGCCGGGAATACCAGCGACTTGGTCCACGGAATGTGCGGGTCCAGCAGCATCACCAGAGCGCGAGGTGATGGACACGCGTCCGACCTCGGTATCGGAAACCAAGATGGTTGCCGCAATGCCGTTCTCCACCGGTATTGCGATGGTGTCTGTGGTGCCGTCGGGTCGAAGCGCCTCGGTTACGACTTCGGTTCCGTTGGGAACGGGATTGCCGAAACGATCGATCGGGGTCGCCACCACCATCGTGAAGTCATTGCCGTTCGCGATGATCGTGCGTGGACCAACCAGTGGAACCACTGGGTCAACTGGCTCCTGAGCGATCGACAGCACGCTGGCCGATGCCTGCGATCGGCCGACTTCGACCACTACGTCGATCCTGCCAGCATGATTCGTTTGTGTACCGTCGACCGGAAACTCGACGCGACCGTCTTCGATAAAACCGTTGTACACGAAGGCGTCAACGGCGTGGAATGTTGCGGCAGCCGCCGGCGTGCCATCGGGAGCGTCGGCGGTGATGACGGCCGAGAACTGCTCACCAGCAGCGACGCTGATTGGCACATCGATCGAGATCGGTCCGGACCACTCGATGACCACGACCGTTGGTTCCCGGCTGCGAGTGAACTGCAGGACTGCCAGCACGACCAGCGCTCCAACCACAAGGACAGCCAGCGAAGCGGCCAGACCACGACGAGACCGAAGCCGGCCGATCATGAAGGATCCCGGTAAAAGGCATTCACCGTGACGCGTGCCGAGGCAAATCCGCTCTCTTCAGGCAACGGGATGCTCGTATCGCTCGTAAATGGAAGGCCTTCTGATGATGTGATTCCGTTGCCAAAAACGGCCAGGGGAACGTCGAGGTCGCTCAACAGGCTGGCGTCGGTCAGAGGCACCTCGAACGAAACCCGACGCTGCGGGCGCACCGATACCTCGACCCAGAGGTGGTCGACCCACCCGACCGTGCCGTCGGCTCGCAACAGCGTGACGAGCACGTGAGGCACCGTTGCGGTTTTCGTGCCGTCATTTCGGATTTCGCCGCGCACATACATTTGGCCGTCTTCATCGGTGTTCACTGCGAGGTCTTGCACCTGGAGGTCACGCTGTAGATCCACGCCGGTCACGACCGCCTTGGTGATCAGCTCAATTGATGAGATCTCGCCAACCTCGATGTCGGGGGCAGAGAAGAGCTCGGGGTGGAAGTCGCCCGCGCCTTCGCTGAGCGGATCGATGTCGCCTGCGATGGCCTCGAGGTCGATGCGAAACGGGACCGTTTCGCGCGGCAAGGCCTTGTGGATCGTCACGACCGAGGCGTTGTGTTCCAAGATCGATTCGCCGTCGGCGTCAAGGAACCTTGCGGTCACGGTCAGGTCTGCCGGGTCAACGTCTAGGTTGGTGATTTCGCCAACTACGGCATAACGCCCGTCGGCCTGGATCGCCCGAGCGGAGATCGTCTCGATCCGGGGCCTATCCAAGACATCACCAAACAGGCTCTGATCGGTAGTTACCTGGCGTCGGCCTTGACTCAAATAGGTTACTTCGGTCGATCTTGCAAACTGATCTGGTGTCGTGGACACGTCGCTCGGCGCGGCAACGAGGTACCAGTGGCCATCGACTTGGCGTAACTCGTGTATCTGTTCAGCGGTGTATTCCGCAAGTGATGTGATGTAGGTGAGTTCGGTCAGGATGGTGGCCCGATCGGGGGACTTCGCAACGATTGATGTTTCGACTCGATCCAGCTTGCTATACGAGGACACCAAACCGTCGATGACTGACAACTCAAGCTGATACTGATCAAACGATGGTCGACTATTTGGTTCCAGTAGCGCCCAGGCGTTCTCGAACCGGCGAAAGTCCAAGTTGTCGTAGTAGCTCAACACGGTCTGCTCAGGAGTGCTCAATGGTGGTGCCGGTCTCAGTGTCACACCGGCGCCCGCAGCTGCGATGCAAAGGAACACCAGCAGTGCCTTTGCGACCCGACTCGGCTGCTTTGGCGTCAGCGCCAAGGAGCGCACATTGCGCTTGATGCGTTCGGCAGCACCGCCGTGCCAGTTCTTTCGCTGCTTTCCAGCTTGCACCCGGTCAGCCAACCCTGCGAGTCGGCCGTCGAGCCAGTAGTACAGCCGCACGAACCAGCGGCGGCGCATAAATGCAGCGACTCGATTGAACCACATCATGATGACTGGACTCACTCGTTGACCCCGCATTGTCCAGATCAGCGATGTGAAACCGGTTGCCATGGCGGTCATAGGCAGCGTGCCCCAAAGAAGCCGCTGCCAATGAGGTAGCTCCCGAGTCGGGAGGACATCGGGCAGTGGGGGAATATCAGCGCGTTCCCAAACCACCACGTCGTTCTGCAGGCGGTCCAGCCGCTGCCAGCCCGATGCCCACAGCAACGGGTCGTAAAACACATCGTTGGAGAAAACGAACTTTAAGTTGTAGGTCTCCGGGGTCGCCAGAAACTGCTGAAGGGAACCGATACCGGGAACGCCGCGAAACTTTGCCCCTTCGAGACGTTCAACGGATCGACTCGTGAGTTCCGGTAGCCGTCGAGCGGAATGGTAGTTGCCATCAACGGTCGTGGCCGTGGTGGCTGCGCTCACGATGGCCATTTGGTCACCGAAGCCAAGGGTCAGATATCGCCAGCGGTCGTGCTGGTCTTTGAGCATGAATGCTGCGATCGGCTCAGGGTCGATGCGATCTGGCTGGAGCGGCCGGAACCGCGAGAAGTTTGCCGATAGCACGGCTAGCAGCAGCAGACTGCAGGCGCCGACACCCAGCACTGTCTTCCAGATTCGATCGCCATACCACCCCCGGATCTGAGTTGCGAGCGCTCCAGTGGTGACGCTGACGACAATCGCGCCCGCCAGTGGCAGCACGGCAATAGTCGACCAGATCGTGAATCTGTCGAGGGTCAAGATGTCGAACGCCCCTCGCAAGAGCATCCGTGGAATCGGCGTTGTGCCGCCCGTGCCCAGCACGAAAAGCAGAAAGACCGATGCCGCCAATGGCACCGACCGCGAGAAGAAACCCCGCATGAGGGCAAAGGGCAGCAACACCAACGTCATGCCCCATGGCACAACAAAAAAGACGATCCCGGCCGCAGTATTTTCTAGGAAGTTGTCGCGTGTTGCATGCGGGATCGGAATCTGCACGATCGGGTCGCTGCTACTCCATAACCAGTACGGAAGCACCACGATGATCAAAACGATGATGGCGCCGAAACCAACCACACCGCTGCGCAACAATGTGGGGATCAACCGGCGAACTCGTCGAGCGATCGCAGGCGCAAAGGTTTGACGGCTTAGCGTTTGGGAGTTGCCGACCGGCTCAGAATCTCGGGGGGTACGCAACGCATCGAGCACCGCAACGGCAATAACAGGCCCAACGAAAAACACTGCGCCAAACAGCGTGGTCACGTGGTGAGCAGCCGTGGTTGCTGCCAGGCCGAACAGCGACATGACCAAATCGCGTAGCTTGCCATAGGAGCACCATGCAAAGACCGAGGGCAGCGTGTTGAGGAGTAGGGCAAGAGAGAACGATGTCGGCAGCTGGCCAAAAACGTGGACCACTTCGGCGATCGACGTCGACACAACTGCGAGAAGCGCAGCCCACCCTGCGGCTTCTTTCGTTACCCAAATCAGGCTGAATCGATAGACACCGAGCACTAGCAGGAGAACTGCCGAAAGTTGCACAACGACAAAGGCGCCTTCGAGCCCGAATACCCGAGAAAATATGGCGATGAGTTGGTGGGTGCCGGGTGGGTAGCTCGTGGTGGTGAAGCCGGTGTACCACCGGGTTTCCCAGGTAGAGAACCAGTCTCGGGCGTAGTGGTCGCCAAAGAACATGTGGATGTACGCGTCGTAGGTGCGCCGATAGCTGCCAGACAGCAGCAGGCCACCATGCCACAAAAAGGCCGTCGCGAGAGCGACAGACAGGCGCCGGTCGGGGCGCGAAAGAGTGGCCAAACGCACCTAGGCCCATCGGCCCACCAACCCAGAACATGAGCCGCAGTCAGGAAAAGAATCCCCTAAACCGGTGATGTTCAGTGGTGAAGTCATTGACCTTTCGTGGTGGGTAAACGGTGTGAGTCGTAGTGGCTAACCTGCAGTGGTCGCCGTGGCTTGGGTGAATGCGATCCGTTGAGGTTGGGCCAGGCAAAGGACGTGGGTGTGGAGATTGGTGAGCTGGTCGGGCGGGGGCGTACGAGCGACGTCTACGCGTTCGGCGCTGGCTCAGTCGTCAAGGTGCCTCATGCTGATGTGCCGCGCAGCTGGCCAGAGTTCGAAGCAGGTGTCACCCGTGCTGTGGGTGCCCATGGTGTGCCAGCGCCAATCGTGCGAGACGTCGTGACGGTCGAGGGTCGCAGTGCCGTGGTGTACGAACGTATCGAAGGCCCATCCATGTGGCAGCAGATGCTGGACGAACCGGCCAACGCGGCACAGCTCACGGTGATGCTGGCGAACATCCAGCGGTCACTTGTCAGCGCCGGAACCCCCGCAGGCATCCCTGACCTGGTGGATCGGCTCACCCGCAAGATCAATGTTGCTTCGGCGCTCTCAGCCGCAGAACGACTCGAAGCCGTTGACCTTGTTCAACGACTCCCTCGCGGCGCCGCCCTGTTACACGGCGACCTTCACCCTGGAAACGTGTTGATGGGTGCCAATGGACCCGTCGTGATCGACTGGTTTGATGCTTCCATTGGCCACCCGGTCGCAGACTTTGTGCGCTCATCGATTTTGATTCAGCCCGAGCGGTCAGTTGAGCTGCGCCACTTACCCGGGGCCCATGCCGGGCTGCTGCAAACCGTGCACGATACGTATCTCGCTGAGTTCGCTAAGGAACTCAGCGAACGTCCGGTTGAACTCAGTTTGTGGCAGGCAGTCGTTGCTGCTGGTCGCCTCGCCGAGCACGCCGAACAAGATGAGAGCGGGCTGCTCGAGATTTGGGCGTCGCGCTAGCGCCCGAGAAGGCACGGCTAGCTCACGAGTTCACGAGTTCAAAGAGTTCACCGGCGATCGCAGCGGAGGCGGCAAAGGCGAGCCCGTTGCCGCTCTCGGCTGGTAGCCGGACCACTGCGCCGGCCTCTCGGGCGATGAGTTCGCCTGCCGCGTAATCATAAAGTTTGATGTCTCGTTCGAAGTAGCCATCGAGAAGACCTGCTCCGACCCAACACAGATTGAGGGCTGCTGACCCCATGCAGCGAATGTCACGGCAGGCTGGCAATAGTCGGGTCAGCGTTTCGGCTTGTTCGGAACGCACGTTGGCTTGATAGGCAAATCCGGTGCCGATCAGCGAGGTCGCAAGCGATGCTGGCTGGCTGGTCTGGAGCGGCGCGCCGTTTAGTCGTGCGCCCCCGGAGGCGGTCGCCGAGAACGTGTTCCCGCTGAGCAGGTCGGTTACGGCGCCAGCGACGGTCTCGCCACCGATTCTGGCGGCCACGCTGATGGAGACGACGGGTAAGCCGTACAAGAAGTTCACGGTGCCATCGATCGGGTCCACGATCCAACTGATGGTGTTGGCGCCAATGGTGTCGTCGTATTCTTCGCCAATCACCGTTGATCCCGGACAGCGAGCCGCGATCTCGTTGCGGATTAGCGTCTCCGAAGCAAGATCGGTTTCGGTGACCACGTCGGTCGGCGTGGACTTGGTGCCAGCGGCGCGGGCGGACCCGTGCTGGGTCCGAACGAATTCAGCCGCGAGCACTGCGACCTCGATAGCAACGAATTCAAGATGGGTTGCCGGTGACAGAACCTGGGCGTGGGTGCTGCTGTTACCCGTCGGATTCACTGCCTCAGCGGGCGGTATGGTCACGCTCGCAGCACAGTGGTGCCCATGCCTTCGATCTCGGCGATTGCTGCTGAGTCAGCTTCGGTCGTGGTGATCAGCACGTCGATGTCGGACCATTCCGCAAAGCGGACGAATTGATCTTTGCCAAACTTGGCGTGGTCAACGAGGGCCACGACTCGGCGTGCGCTGCGGATCATGGCCTGTTTCAGACCCGCCTCTTGGCGATACGGCGTAGTAAGTCCAAGTTGTGGCGACAGCCCGTCGGTGCTGATAAACAAGGTGTCTACATGGAACTGATCGAGCGCTGCGATTGTGTTGGCGTCGACCATCGCCATGGTGTTCCTTCGCACCTTGCCACCAATCACGATGACTTCGACCGCCTCGTGTTCTGCGAGGGTTTGAGCAATGGGCAGGGAGTTGGTGACGACTCGAACATTGGCGTCGGTGGGGACCGCGTTGGCGAATTGAGCAAGCGTGCTGCCAGAGTCGATAATGATGGTGCCGGAATCGGGCAGTTCCTTGATAGCCAACGCCGCCATGCGCCGCTTCTCGTCGTGCTGCTGATCATTGCGGACCGCAAGTAGCGGTTCAAACTTGTTGGTCTCCCAGGCGACGGCGCCGCCGTGGACACGCCTCAGGAGGCGGAGGTCCTGCAGCTCGCTGAGGTCTCGACGGATGGTTTCTGTGGTGACCTGGTACCGGGTGGCAAGTTCAGATACTTCGACGCGGCCATGGGCAAGCGTGAGCGCAACGATTTCGTATTGACGCTCGCTTTGGAATAGTGGTGGCCCGGGCGTACTAGTTATTTGCTGTGCCAACGCGGTTCTCGATTTCGTCAATCGCTTGTTGGATCGCAGACCGTACCCCAAGCTTTCGCAGGCTGATAACTGCAGACGCGAAGGTGGCTTTGAGTCGTTCGGATGCGGCAAGGTCGGCGCCAAAGACTGCTTCGAACTCGAGGAACGCGGTTGGCTCGTCGACCGACCGTGCTGCGAACGCAACCGCTTGGTCAAGGAGCGGGTCCTTGGCGCGCGAGATGGTCTCGCCATGATCGGTTGTGCCAACGAGGTAGTTGCACCAACCGGCCAACGCAAGTGCGCTGAGCGCAATTGGGCCACCTGCGGCAAGCTGAGCCCTCAAGGTCGGCAGCAGGAACTTGGGAAACTTAGCGCTGCCGTCTAGGCAGAGCCGGCTGATCTGGTCCCCAATTGCTGGGTTCGAGAACCGTTCGATAAGGCTGTCGTTGTAGGCGTCGATGTCGATGCCTGCGACCGGAGGAAGTACCGGCTTTGACTCGTGGTCAAGGAAGGCTCGCACGTACTGAGCAATGGAAGGCTCGGCCATTGCCGCGTCGACCGTTTCGATGCCATCCAGCGCCGCAAGATAGGCCAGACAGGAATGGCCAGCATTGAGTAGTCGTAGCTTCATAAACTCATAGGGCTCGACATCGTTCGTCACGATCACGTCGAGCTCTTCGAGCGGAAGCCTCTGGCCAGCGAAACTGTCTTCGACCACCCATTGGCGGAACGGCTCGGTCACGACGGGCCAACGATCGATGATCCCGTGGGTTTCGGCCAGCCAGTCTCGGTCGCTGTCCGCGGTTGCGGGGGTGATGCGGTCGACCATGCTGTTGGGAAAGCTGACCGACGAGTCGATCCACTCCAAAAGTGCATCGCCGTAGCGGGCTGCTTCACCCAGGGTTGCGGTACGAGCAACTGCACCATTCGTCATGATGTTGTCGCAGCTCATGATTGTCACGGGTCCGCCGTTGGTCTTGCGGCGACGCTCGAGCGCCGCGGCAACCAGACCGAAGGCCGAAGTTGGTCCGGCATTGGGGGAGTCGGGTTGATAGGCCCCAGTCAGGTCATCGACCGGATAGCCACCTTCGGTGACCGTCAGCGATACAAGTTGGGTAGTTGCGGCAGCAATGGCAGCAATGGCCGGTTCGGGGTCAGGCACGGCGTGTACGTAGCGGATCAGGCTGGCGATTACCTGCACGTCGGTGTGGGCTGCGCCCCGGGTGATAAGCGTGTACAGGTTCTGCTGAGCGCCCAGCGCATCGGCCATTGCCTCATCTGACGGAAGCACGCCGAGTCCAACGATGCCCCAGTCGGTGTGGCCCGCAGCAGCGAGCTCATCTATATAGGTGGCGAGATGAGCACGGTGGAACCCGCCGACGCCAATGTGAACAATGCTCGGCTGAAGTGCAGATCGGTCGTACTCCGGCACCGCGATACCGCGGGAGAGCGAGCGCAGCGTCGCCGCATGCAAAGGGGCTGCGTTCGTGGTGTTGGTCACAGGCGCCGACCCTATACCAACATAAACGAAGGTGCAATACGTGGGACGTGTTGGTTAAGAAATCATCGATTGTTCACACAATCACCCAATTCGGCTTGCTTTCCCACATGAAACAAACTAAACAAGCACAAATCAAACGAGTGGCATGTGCCACTGGTGGTTAACGGAGGGGAAACTCCATGAAGAAGATAGACCGAAAGGGCCTGCGGCCCTGGAAAATGCTCATAAGCGTGCTCGCAGCGTTCGCGTTGCTCGCAACCGCATGTGGTGGTTCAGACGGGGTCGCTGCTGTTGACACAGCCGAACTCGACGAAGCCAACGCTGCTACTGCCGCTGCGCAGGAGAGAATCGCCGAGCTCGAAGAAGCTGCTGCGAACGCTGACTCAGGCGACGACGGCGCCGCTGCTGAAGCTGCCGCTGACCTCGAAGCTGCTCAAGCAGAGCTTGCCGAGGCCAAAGCTGCACAGGCTGATGCAGAAGCTGCACAAGCTGCCGCAGAAGCTGCCGCCGCTGACGGCGGCGACGCTATGGAAGCAACTCGCTCCATCAATGTTGCCATCGTTGCAAACGGCGCAATGGTCGACATGGAAGAACTCACCCCTGAGTACTTTACCGCCGACACTGGCATCGAAGTGAACTACACCGTGCTCGACGAGCAGACCCTGCGTGAGATCACCACCCGTGACCTCGCTACCGGTGGCGAGCAGTTCGATGTTGCCATGATTGGCATGTTCGAAGCACCACAGTTCGGTGCTCGTGACCAGTTGTTCAACCTGAATACGTTCGCAAACAACGACCCTGAGTACAACGTCGACGACCTGATCCCTGCAGTACGCGGCGGTCTGTCCGCCAACGGCAACCTCTACGCAGCTCCTTTCTACGCAGAGTCATCATTCGTGATGTACCGCGCCGACATGCTCGAAGCAGCTGGCCAGACCATGCCAGACGCTCCAACCTGGCAAGAAGTTGCAGCAATCGCCCGTGCGGTTGACTCCGACGACGTTGCCGGCATCTGCCTTCGTGGCAAGCCTGGCTGGGGCGATCTCGGCGCAGCATTCACCACCGTGCTCAACACCTTCGGTGGCACCTGGTGGGCAGCAAACGAAGACGGTTCAATCGGCGCATCCCAGGTTGACCAACCTGAGTTCCGCGAAGCATTGACCTTCTACGTTGACCTACTGCAAGACGCTGGCGAAGACGATGCTGCTAACTCCAGCTTCAACGAGTGCCTGACTCTCTACAACGAGGGCAAGGTTGCTATGTGGTACGACGCAACAGTGGCGGCATCATTCTTCGAACCAGAAGTCCTTGAGAACAGCGCATTCGCTCTTGCACCAACCGTGCAGACCGATGCATCTGGCTGGCTCTGGGCATGGTCGCTCGCCATTCCTGCAAGCTCGTCTGACCCAGCAACCGCTTGGGAATTCATCAGCTGGGCGACCAGCGAGCAGTACCACGAAGAACTTGCTGGCGAAAAGGGCTGGGGTGCAGTACCTCCAGGCACTCGTTCCTCGCTCTACGCACGCCCTGAGTACCTCGAAGTTGCCGGAGCGTTCGCTCAGCGCACACTCGATGCAATGGAAGCTGCTCCAATTGACAACCCAGGCACCACGCCTCGCCCTGGTCTTCCAGGCGTGCAGTACGTTGGTGTTCCTGAATTTCAGGACCTTGGCACCCGCTGCACCGCAGAAATTTCTGCGGCCATTGCTGGCACCAAGACCATCGACGAAGTAGTCGAGGCATGCCACGCAATCGCCTCTGAATTTTCAAGCTAGCTAGTTAGTAAGTACTTCACTCGGCGCAGCCCCGGCCTTCCGGGGCTGCGCTCTTTGTCTATCGAACCGGCCGGGGGCCACCATCGTGTCAAAAGGCGTCGAAGTCCAAGAGAAGGCAACACCAATCGACGACGCACGGATGAGCGAACGTGCTCGGGCCGTAAAGGCGCTGCAGCGCAAAGAAGCGCGACGCCGACGGATCCCCCTGCTTCCCGCCCTGATCTTCACGATCGTCGTCACCCAGATCCCGTTTCTCTTCAGTCTGTACTACAGCCTCACCGACTGGAATCTCCTGACCTCGCCACGCAAGTGGACGGGCTTTGATAACTTCACCGGCCTGTTCGCCAAGCAGGGCTTTAGCGAGGCAGTGATCGCTAGCGTGACCATGACCGTGTCCGCAGTCTTGCTGTCCATTCTCGTTGGCACCCTGCTCGCGGTGTTGCTCGACCGCAAGTTCTTTGGGCAGGGCTTCGTGCGCACGCTGCTCATTACGCCGTTTCTGGTCATGCCTGTGGTGGCCGGTCTGCTGTGGGGCCAACAGATCCTGCACAAAAACTTCGGCGTGCTGAACTGGCTGCTCGACGCAGTCGGCCTGGAGCGAGTCGAGTTTGTTTCTCAACACGGTCTCTGGTCAATCGTTGCGGTGTTGGTGTGGCAATGGAGCCCGTTCATGATGCTCATCGTGCTAGCGGGTCTCCAGGGTCAGGACAGCTCAGTGCTCGAGGCCGCTCGGGTCGACGGCGCGAAACCCCGTGCCATCTTCTTTCAGATCACGCTGCCGCACTTGCGCCCCTACATCGAGCTCAGCGTCTTGCTCGGGGCTATCTATCTCATTCAGGTCTTCGACCACATCGAGGTCATGACGGGTGGTCGCCCCGGCGATCAGAACGTTCCCCACTTCGTCTATCAACGGTCGATCGGCTCCGCCTTCGAGTTCGGCGAGGCCTCTGCGTATAGCGTCATCGTGGTGATCGCCTCGATTGTTTTGGCAACGGTCGGCCTTCGAGTGCTTTCGAATCTTCTCGAAGGAGAGGATGCCGCATGAGGTTAGTTCGGTATCGACGCTGGGGCGGCTCAACCTATTTTCCAACCTCCAGCCCAACGGCCCTGGACCGCTGCGCTACTCGTCGGAGCGACGTAGGAGCGGGCCGCGAGCGAGGGATGAGCCGCACAGGAACAGCGGCAACCATGTCCGACGAACGGCGGCCCGAGCGGAGCGGTGGAAAGCTGTGAAACGTCCTGATGTGGCTCCTGGGAATGGTGGGAACCGGTTGGTTTCTCTTGCTCTGACCTTGCTGACCTGGTTCCTTGGCCTGTTGTTTATCTTTCCGGTTGTATGGATGGTGTTGAACGGGTTCAAGACCGAAGCAGCTGCCAACGGCACCCCCACGCTGGACTTCTCCCCGACGACCGAGCAGTACAGCGAAGTCACCGACAAGGTGCTCTTTGGCGAGGCGTTCACGAACTCGTTCTTCATCGTGCTGATCTCGACCGTGTTCGTCATGATTCTTGCGGTCCCGGCTGCCTATGCGCTGGCGATCAAACCGATTGAGAAGTGGCGCGATGTGCTGTTCTTCTTCATCTCCACCAAGTTCCTGCCGATCGTTGGCGCGATACTGCCGTTGTACGTGATCGCCGACTGGCTTGACCTGGTCGGGACTCGAACAGTGCTTATTATTTTGTACACCGCCATGAATCTTCCGCTGGCGGTGTGGATGCTTCGCTCGTTCTTCGCCGAGGTCCCCCGCGAACTTATCGAGGCATCACAGATGGATGGCGCCAGCCTGCGAGGACAGATTGTGTCAGTGATCTTGCCGATCGTTGCCCCCGGCCTGGCGGCAACAGCGCTGCTTTGTGTGATCTTTGCGTGGAACGAGTTCTTCCTGGCGGTGCAACTGAATTTTGCGGACGCCAAGACCGTTCCGCAGTTTGTGCGGACCAACGTAAATGACCGCGGTGACTTCATTGCGAAGCTCTCTGCCGCATCGACCCTTGCCATCCTGCCGGTTGTGATTGCAGGTTGGGCTGCACAAAAGCGCATGATCAGAGGTCTCGCTATGGGAGCCATCAAATGACTATCTCGACATCACAAAACCTGCCGACCAAGGAGCAGCGTCGTGGCTGAAGTTACGTTCGAAGAAGCCACCCGCACTTACGCCGGCTCAGAGATTCCCGCGGTCAACAAGCTCAGTCTGGAAATCGCTCACGGTGAACTGCTGGTGCTGGTTGGTCCGTCTGGCTCGGGCAAGTCAACGGCGCTGCGCATGCTCGCTGGCCTTGAACCGGTCAACGAAGGCAGCATCTACATCGGCGGCAAAGACGTCACACTGGCACCGCCGCAGGATCGCGATATTGCGATGGTGTTTCAGAACTATGCGCTCTATCCGGGCATGACGGTGGCCGCCAACATGGGGTTTGCGCTCAAGCAGCAAAAGGTGCCCAAAGAAGAACGCATGGCCCGCGTGCAAGAGGCGGCCCGGATTCTTGATCTCGAGGAGTATCTCGAACGCAAGCCCAAGAACCTGTCAGGTGGCCAACGACAGCGGGTGGCCATGGGGCGCGCCATCGTGCGCAGTCCGCAGGTGTTCCTGATGGACGAGCCATTGTCGAACCTGGACGCCAAGCTGCGAGTGCAGACGCGGACCGAGCTTGCCGATCTGCAGGCCAATCTCGGCGTGACCATGGTCTATGTCACCCATGATCAGATCGAAGCTATGACGATGGGCCACCGCGTCGCGGTGCTACGAGATGGCAAGCTCCAGCAGGTTGCCAAGCCCAGTGAGCTCTACAGCAGCCCGGTGAACCGCTTCGTTGCTGGCTTCATTGGGTCGCCCGCCATGAACCTCATCGACTGTGAACGTGTCGGCGGTGACCTGCATATTGACAACGTGGTTGTTCCGCTGGCCGATGGTGTCGAATCTTCCCTGGCGAACATGAGCGACGAAACGTTCACGGTGGGCGTGCGACCAGAACACCTCGAGTTCGGTCAAGAAGGTATTGCTGGCGAAGTCGTTGTGGTCGAAGAGCTCGGTTCTGAATCCTTCGTGCATGTGCACGTGAAGCACCAGGGTGAGACGCTGACCGTGGTTGTGCGCGACGAGGGCGAGACCTCGACGCAGCGAGGCGACAACGTCAAGATCGCCGTAGCGGGAAAGACCCATGTCTTCGGTGCCGATGGTGCCCGAGTCCAGGGTGGCTGAACTCAGCGGCAAAGTTGCGCTGGTCACCGGTGCAGCAGGAAACATCGGGCGGGCCGTTGCCGTGCTCATCGCGGAGCGCGGAGCGACTGTGGTTGCCACTGACCTAGGCGCTTCCCAAGAGCAACTGGCAGAGACAGCGGCGCTCTGCGGCGACACGGCTCGATCCTTGACCTTCGACGTCACGAACGCTGCCAAGGTCACCGCAGCACTATCCGGAATCGCCGAGCAGGTCGGTGTGGCTGATCTGGTGTTCAACAATGCTGGGTACCAGGGGCATTTCGCCAACCTGCTCGACTACGAGCAAGCCGACTTTGGGCGCGTCATCGACGTTAACGTGACCGGCGTATTCAACGTGCTCCAAGCCTCGGCGCGACTGTTGCGAGATGCCAACAAGCCGGGTTCAATCGTGAACACAGCATCGATGGCAGGCGTCACCGGAGCCCCCAACATGGCGGCCTACAGCGCGTCCAAAGCCGCCGTCATTGGTCTGACGAAGTCAGCCGCTCGTGACCTTGCTCATCTCGGAATCCGGGTCAACGCAATCAGTCCGGCCTTCATAGGGCCCGGTGCTATGTGGGATCGTCAAGTCGAGCTGCAGGCCAACACGCCCAGCATCTACTTCGATAACGATCCCGAAATTGTTGCCGAGCAGATGATTGGCTCCGTTCCGCTTCGCCGCTACGGGACTCTGGTCGAGGTTGCCGAGGTCGCAGCCTTCCTGTTGTCGGATCGCTCCTCTTATATGACCGCCACCAACACCGAGATCTCTGGCGGCGCTGCCTAAGGAACTACGCTCAGCGGTGATGATCAGGACTGGCGAATCAAAACCACTTGTTGTCTGGACCACGTGTCATCCCTGGATTCAGGCGGTTGTAGCCGAGGTGCAGCCCCCAGAATTCGACGTGGAATTCCTGGACTTGAACGATCGAACAGCGGCCGCTGAAACGCTGCCGCGTGCCACCGCGCTGATCTGTCTGTCCTTGACGACCGAGCAGGCCCGCCTGCTTCATCAGTGCAAGCTTGTGATGCACAACGGTGTGGGATATGACGCGATCGATGTTGACACCCTCACCGAGATGGGCATCCCGGTTGCCATCACGCCGGTGATGACACCCGAAGGCGTCGCCGAGCACGCGCTGTTGCTCATGCTGGCCCTGTCCAAGCAGTTGCCAGCGGTCCAGCACAGCATGAAGTCTGGGCAGTGGGACATGCTCGGGTGGCGCCAAGGCTCACATAATCTGACCGACAAGACGCTTGGCATCATCGGTCTTGGTCGAATCGGTAAGCGGCTCGCGCACGTTGCGCACGCCTTTGGCTGTCGCCTTCTCTACACCGACCCGGTCCCGGCCCCACCAGAACTTGTCGAGGCCTACGGACTCGAACGAGTTGAACGCCACGAACTGATCGCCCAAGCCGACATCGTCACGCTGCACGTACCGCTCACCGATACGACACAGGCCATGTTTGGTGCCGCCGAGTTTGCAGCAATGAAGTCAGGGGCGCTCTTCATCAATACCAGCCGCGGCCCCACCTATGACCTGGACGCACTCGTGGAGTCGGTCGAGAGTGGCCACCTACTTGGCGCAGGGGTCGATGTCTTCGATCCCGAGCCGCCATTACCTGATCACAAAGTCTTCTCGGTCATGAACATCATCACCACGCCGCACATCTCCAGCGGCACCGTTGAGCGCCAATACGCAATCAATCGCGCTCAGTTCGCCAACGTCGAACGCGTGCTCGCCGGCCACGAGCCAAACGACGCCCTTTAGCACGCGTGCTGGCTGACGCTCACCGTGTCAGGCGTCTTGAGTCGACTCGGCGCCCAGCGGCGAGCTCTTTGGGCCAGCCGCATTCGGGTGCAGGAAGTCGTAGCCGTAGATGTCGTCGATCTTGGGTGAACCAGACACCGCCAGAGACGCCAGCATGCCCGACATCACCGAGCCCTCGAAGCTGCCGATGTTGAAGCCGGTGTAGATCGCGTCGCTCGACAACGCCACGTTCGAGTAACTGGACTCCCACGCCTTGAGCCGGAACTGCAGCGTGCCGGGAGCCGACACTGTGTAGCGCTCGTTCGGGTCGATATTGGCTCGGTAGTACTGCTGATCAACGCGGTTCTCACCAACACCGGCGGTGGCCTCGTCGTAACAGGCGAGGAGCGAGAAATCGAGCGAGTTTGCGTCGAGCTGACCGTTACCGGCACCGGGGAGCAGCCCTCCGAGCTGGCGAAGGTACTGGGCCGACATGTCACGGACACGCTGGCGCTGCTGCTTGGGGAAGTCGTGGTCGCTGAAGTCAGGCACGGTTTCAGGATCCTGCAGTGCGCCGCAGAAGTAGATGAGCCCCTCGGGCTTCCCGGCCGCAGGCCAGACTTCGTGATGGATCGTTTCGCTGAAGTCGCCGAACGCACTGATCGGGTTCGTGTAGCAGGGGCCGAGCCAACGGTTGGTCTTGTCGAGATCGCGCCAGCCGAGTTCGGCGAGCGACTTGGTCAGCCAGATCTGGAGCGCCTGGGTCGGCGTGGTCTTGACCTCGTCGATCATTGTGCTCCACTTCGCATCGCCAGCGAGCGCGGAGCCACAAGAGAAGCGCTGAGCCTGAGGAGGTAGCGCAACAACGACCTGATCTTCGGGCCCGAGCAGAAGCGACTGCGAGCTCCCGGTCCAGTCGGCCCACCACGACTCCAGGTTGATGCCCTCGTCGTTGTTGGCAGGGTTTGGTTGTAGCTGGTTGCCCTCGACCAGTTGGTCATAGTTCGGTTCCGACGGCCACACGAGATCGCCATTCGGCATTGGCGTAAGCGGGTCATAGGCACCGCCGCTCTTGGTCGTTGCCTGGATCTCGAAGTCGATCGACTCGATCCGGGTGCCAGACGTGTTGGGAATCAGGTCCTTGACCTTGTGGAAGAACTCGAAGGTCACACCCCGCTTGACCAGCGCTTGATAGATCGGCAGAATCACTGTGTCGCCGGTGCCGACCTTGAAGAAGTACGCGGCGTCGCCGGGGGCAACGACCTGGCGGAGGATAAAGGTCAGGTAGGCGGACGCTGCCATCTGCGGGAGCACGGTCGTGTCGCCATTGGGGTACTGCATGCACGTGTTTGGGATTGCCTGGAGCAGCGAGGACTGCATCGTGACGTCAGCGGCACCATGACTGGTCAGCCAGGTTCGGTAGTCGACGTTGTCGATCACGTCGATGCCGGCGCTGAACACGTCGTCGGCAAGAGCACCCTTCATCGATGTGTAGAGCAGATCGATTTGTACGAAGACCCAGCGCAGCTTCTCGCTCGCATGGGCAGCCTCGCTCATGGCGGACTTCAGGTCACTCAGCAACTTCTCTAGGATCTCGATGAGGTGCGCAACGCCCCTGTCGATTGCGCCGCTCATGATCGAGCCGAGCATGTCGATCGTCTGCGAAATCGGCAGTGCGGCAGCTGATCCGAGTTGTTCGGTGATGAAGTTGACCGCCGAGGTGGAGTCGCCGGTGGCCGGGGCGACATGGCCGGGGATCGGCAGCTCCTGACTGTCGAGGATGCCCTTGACTGTGCGAGCCATCGACTGCATGAGGCCGCTCAGATCGGCGACTGCGCCGTGCTCCCACGGGTCTTCATCGTTGTGGGGTAGGCCGCCGCTGAACCCGTGCCACCGGCCGTCGTAGAAGTCTGTGTTCAGCTGGAAGTCCGACGGAAGCAACTCTGTCTGCATCGTGCGGCTATCGCTGAGCTCGATCAGGGTCTTGTTCAGCATGTGCAGGCTGTTTGAATACATATTGCCGAACAGGTGGATGCCGTGTTCCTCGACCCGCCAGGCACGCTTGGCGCTGCGGCCGGTCGCGCCCTTGCCGCCGAGGCGCCAACCAAGTTGATGCACGACCACCTTGTAGCGACTCGCCCAGTCGGGGTTGTCCTGCGGAGAGGTCAAATGAAAGGCAGCGGAAAGCCCGCTTGGACCGCCACCAAGGATATGGATCGTCGGCAGCGCGTACTTTGCATCGGCCATGGTGTTCATGTGAGTTCCTCGTGTTCCGCTTGTGCGACCGATGCTCCCATGAATCGGCGTTGCGTGCGATGATGGGGGTCATGACCGGAGACACAACGGACCCGGCAGAAGCCGCCGTGAATCCAGTCGTTGAACGAACCTTCCTATTCTCTGACATCGAGGGTTCAACACCGCTGTGGGAACGCGATGCTGCGGCCATGTCAAAGGCGCTCGTGCGCCACGACGCCATCGTGAGATTGGCCGTGGCTGACCAAGGCGGACATGTCTTCAAACACACCGGCGATGGGATCGTTGCCGTCTTCGACCGGTCTGTGGCAGGCGTGCGGGCCGCGGTGGCGATGCAGCGTGCTCTGCACAGCGAGCCGTGGGAGCCGGGCATGGCCTTGCGGATCCGCGCTGGTGTGCATCATGGCCAGGCCGAGCAGCGTGGCAGTGATTATTTCGGACGCACGATGAATCTTGCCGCACGCATCATGGATGCGGCCAAAGGTAATCAAGTGCTGATCTCGGGGACACTGCTGGATCGACTAGGTGTCGAGGAAGCGTTTGAACTTCGGCCCGAGGGGCTGTGCACCCTCAAGGGCATTCACAAACCGGTGGAGTTGCACACCGTGGTGATCGAGGGCATGGATCAGAACTTTCCGCCGGTCAATGCGCCGGTCGAGATCGCGACGAACATTCCGGTTGTGCTGACCGACCTGATCGGCCGCCACAATGAGCTCGATCAGGTGTGCTCGGCGGTCGCTGACCATCGACTCGTCACGTTGACGGGAGCCCCCGGTACGGGCAAGACACGGTTGGCGATCGAGGCCGCGACCCGACTTGTTGCTGATCACCCAGGCGGCGTACACGTGGTGGAGCTGGCGGGCGTGTTGGCCGCTACCGATGTAGAAGCAGCCATCGCCGCTCGAGTGCTGGGCGTCGAACCCATTGCGGATGCCGGTTCAGCAGTCGAGCGACTAGCGGCAACAATCTCGGAACCGACGTTGTTGGTGCTCGACAACTGCGAGCACCACATCGAGGCGGTCGCCGACTTTGTGCTCGATGTGTTGTCGAGCAGTGAAGCCGCTCGTTTTCTCCTCACGTCGAGAGAGGCCCTGCTCGTCGGTGGCGAGCAGGTAGTGACCGTTGAACCGCTCGGCCTCGGTGCGTCGGGTGCCGCAACACAGCTGTTCATGCAGCGGGCGCGAGCTGCCCGTTCTGACCTAACGGGCCTCGACCTTGACACGATCGATCGGCTGTGCGAGCGCCTCGATGGTCTACCGCTAGCGATCGAACTAGCTGCGGCTCGACTCGATGTCCTCTCGCTGCAGCAGCTCGACGAACGACTCTTTGAGGTACTCGGTTCGAGTCGCCGCCGCGGCCGACGCCAGAGCGATAGGCACGCCACGATCGAGGCTGCCGTCAGGTGGAGCTGGGAGCTACTCGACGACGACGAACGGCGGGTCCTGACGCGGGCGTCGGTCTTTGTTGGCAGCTTTGACCTCGACGCGGCAAGTCGGGTTTGCGGTGGCGACGACTTCGATCCGATTGAAATATTGGACTTGATCAGTTCGCTACAGGACCGTTCTTTCATCAGCTCGGTTTGGGAAGAAAGCGGCAACCGCTTTCGTCTGCTCGAGGTCGTCCGTTCGTTCGCTGCTGCGCATTTGCACGGCG
>Ga0209828_1000393_pt1 | contig 42415 bp, 29 predicted proteins | sample MaitaG_FD_187429 | JGI IMG/M metagenome (GOLD analysis project Ga0209828, IMG submission 187429) | Marine algal microbial communities from Maine, USA - Maine_Asex2 metaG (SPAdes) (version 2) | ecosystem: Host-associated > Algae > Red algae > Unclassified | place: Maine, USA | collected 2015-01-05
ATGTAAAGATGTTGAGGCAAAATAATATTGAATTTGACCCTTCTTATTTACCAGATTTTATGTTGAGTTGAGCTTTGCTTGTCTTTTTCATGTCATAAATTACATGAATGTTGCACAGTCGACCTTACAGGACTACTTCATATCGTTTAAAGTATAAAAAGTCTGTAATGAGTCTTGTAGAGACGACTAACAAGCATCAATACATTTCAATGCATTGAAAAACTCTTTAAAGCATAAGTTCAATAATGAGTCTTGTAAAGACGACTAAAAAAGCATCAATGTATTTCAATGCATTGAAAAACTCTTTAAAGCATAAGTTCAATAATGAGTCTTGTAAAGACGACTAAAAAAGCATCAATGTATTTCAATGCATTGAAAAACTCTTTAAAGCATAAGATCAATAATGAGTCTTGTAAAGACGACTAACAAGCATCAATACATTTCAATGCATTGAAAAACTCTTTAAAGCATAAGTTCAATAATGAGTCTTGTAAAGACGACTAAAAGAGCATCAATGCATTTCAATGCATTGATACAGCTCACGAGTTTCCAACATGGTGATCAATCTTCACTTTTAATAATAACACAAATCCAATCACAAAAAACAAGGCCAATACCAGTACGCTATATCTTATATTCTGCGTAAGCTGCTCTACTAGTCCAAAGATGAAAGTTCCAAACACAACTGATAAATAAAATAAGACATCATAGATCGAAAAGTAAGAAGTCAGGTCTTCTTCGTTATCATCTAATAATTTACTATATGTAGATCTAGACAATGATTGGATGCCACCTAAAACCATGCCTACAACTGCCGCAATGCCATAAAAAATATCTTTTGAGTTGACTAAATAGGCCAATAAGCAAATGATAAACCAAATAAGAATAATTATAAGTAATGCCTGTTTATTTCCTCTTTCTTTAGATAACCATGCGAAAAAATAAGCGCCACCAATAGCAACAATCTGCATTAATAAAACAATAACGATGAGTTCTGAAGGCTTAAAAGAAAGTTCATTTTTTGCGAAGACCGTTGCCAAATAAATAATTGTCTGAACACCAGCACTATAAAAAAAGAATGCCAATAAATAACGTTGGATATTGACTCTCGTTTTTAATTCTGCGACAACATGTTTAATTTCTTTATAACCTTTCGCTATGATACCTGACTCAAAACCATCCATTTTACTCTTAGGCAGTCTTCTAAATGTAATTTGCGAAAAGCCAAACCACCACAAGCCAACTAAGGCAAAACCAATTCTATATGGTAAACTTGAATCGGCTGGGATATTAAAAAGCTCTGGTTTGAGACTCATAAAAATGATGAATAATAGTAATATTACGCTTCCAAAATACCCAAAGGCAAAGCCTTTAGCGCTTACCTTGTCATAGCGATCAGGAGTAGCGATATCAGGTAAATAGGCATCATAGAAGATGATACTTGAGGCATGTCCGATAGTGGCTATCCCAAAGGCAATAGAACCTAAAATGATATCAAAATGATCCTCAAATAAAAAAAGAAATAGACATGCAATCGAGCCTACTGTTGAAAATAATCGCATAAAAAATAAGCGTTTATCACCATAGTCTGCTATTCCACCTAATAAAGGTGAAAATAAAGCAACGATTAAAAAAGATGCTGAAACGATATAAGATAAAAGCACAGAATTCTTTAAAATCATAGGACCTACGTGTACAAACTCATTTGTGACACTAACAAAGTAAATCGGGAATATTGCTGTCGAAATGACTAGAGAGTAAGATGAATTTGCCCAATCAAAAAATGCCCACCCAGTAATTGTCCGTTTATCGTTGACTTTTATTTCCATTCTCACTATCTATGCTCATCAAGATAGAAATAAATAGCACTAAATTACCATTCAATAAGTGGCTTGGTCTTTGATTTTAAAGAAGTGATTCGTAAAATGAATGTTCAATAGAGATGTAAGTAATTGGTTTTCAGGACATAGTTCTATTCGGAGATGAATAGCCTTAGCTATCGATCAAAAGAAACCGATACCTACCTGCCGTTATGCAGGTGATGATAATCAATGACTTACAAATCACTTCACAGTCTTAATAGATATGAATATTGTCATACTTTCCAGAAATGCAGCGCTTTATAGCACGGATAGCTTGATAAGAGCCGCTCAGCGAAAAGGTCATTCAGTCCGCGTCATAGATCATCTATTGTGCGATCTAGTTATTGAAAAAGGCTCATTAGAGATATTTTATTATAATGAAGCTGTCGAAAACATAGATGTAATCATCCCTCGTATTGGATCTTCCGCGACGACCTATGGAGCTGCAATCATTCGCCAATTCGAAGCAAAAGGTGTCTTCTCAACTGTCAATTCAGATGCATTATTAAAAGCACGTGATAAGCTAAGTTGTTTGCAATATCTAGCTCAAAAAGAAATTGATGTACCGAAAACTGTCATCAATAATAATCAGATGATGATTACTGAAATGCTTCAAAAAATCGAAGGTCGACAGAAGATTGTTAAACTCATTAGTGGGACTCATGGCCTTGGAGTGATACTCACAGAATCTGATCAAAATGCAGAATCAATCATTGAAGGTTTTCAAAAAGTTAGACAAAGAATGTTAATTCAAGAATTTGTCAAAGAGTCAAATGGATCAGATATTCGCCTGATTGTTGTTGGAGATAAAGTCGTCGCTAGCATGTGCAGGCAAGCTCAAGAAGGAGAATTCAGATCCAATTTGCATAGAGGCGGATCCTCATACGCAATCAAACCTACAGATGAAGAAATAAATGTTGCTACAAGATCAGCAAAGTTGTTAGGATTGGATGTCGCTGGAGTGGATCTACTCCGATCAGAAAGAGGACCGCTCATTTTGGAAGTTAACGCATCGCCTGGATTAGAAGGAATAGAAGGAACAACTGGAATAGATATAGCTGGAAAAATTATAGAATTGGCAGAAAGAAATGCTGGTGCAAGTTGGAGAAAGAAATAATTGAGAAATGAACAAGGAGACGAAAATCATTACTATAGATCATATTGACGTACTACCTGGTGAGCAAAAGACGATTGCACTTTCAGTAGGTTCATTGCCTTCAGGCACTGATATCAGTATCTGTGTGCATGTATTCCGGAGTATGTTTAAAGGACCAGTAGTACTTGTACTAGCCGGTGTCCACGGAGATGAAATAAATGGAGTAGAGATTGTCAGGCGATCAGTGGTTAATCAGTTTTATGACAATTTGATAAAAGGATCTGTCATTGTGATTCCTTTATTAAATGTATATGGATTTATCAATTTTAGTCGAGACGTCCCAGATGGGAAAGATGTCAATAGAAGTTTTCCAGGTACAAAAAATGGATCACTCGCGTCAAGAGTTGCCTATACATTGACAAAAAAAATACTCCCATTAATTGATTTTGGAATCGATTATCATACTGGAGGCGGATCTAGATTTAACTATCCTCAAATTAGGTATGGTAAAACAAATAAAAAAGCTGCTGAATTAGCACTTGCTTTTTCTGCACCTTTTATGATTGAAAAACCATACATCTTAAAGTCATTACGTAAAGTGGCTAAGGATATGAAAAAACCAATCGTCGTGTATGAAGGAGGTGAATCTGTTCGCTTGGATGGCTTCTCAATATCAAAAGGACAAGATGGTTTGCAGAGAGTACTGAAGCATGAAGGCATGATTGAGAATGCGCCCGACAAAGAAAATAAAGTGATCAATCTGAAGAAAACTACTTGGATAAGAGCACCGTATTCTGGCTTATTTACATGGACGCGAAAGTCAGGTGTATTTGTACATAAAGGAGAACCACTAGGAATTGTGAATGATGTGCTTGGTACAACTTCGGCGACTGTTCTGTCTACCAGAGATGGCTACATCATCGGCCATAATAATGCTTCTGTCGTGTCACAAGGAGACGCACTTTTCCATATCGGCTATGATTTTAAAGTGCTATGATCAGATTCGCCTATCTCTGTTTTATTCTGTCAGTAGCACAGATATCAATAGCACAAATAGCTGTAGGAAGTGAGTTTATCAATAAATTCGTAGAGAGAGATGTATTCAAACATGCGACGATTTCTGCATCAGTTTTAGAAATAAATAGCGATAAAGAAATACTCAGTTTTCAAAAGGATAAGGTTTTAGTCCCTGCATCATCTTTGAAATTATTCACAACATTTACCGCACTTCATATCCTAGGAGAAGACTTTACTTACAAAACTGACGTAAATTATGTAGGTCACATTTTAAAAGATGGAACCTTAGAAGGGGACATCTATATTACTGGCAGCGGAGACCCCACTCTTGGAAGTTCAAAGTTTTCAGGATATCCAAATTTCCAAGATTTACTATTAGATATTGTGAATCAGATTAAAAAAATAGGCATTAGCTGTGTGACCAAAAATATTATTGCTGACGAATCTATATTTAATAGCTATCCGATTTCACCATCATGGCAATGGAATGACCTAGGAAATTATTATGCAGGTGGTGCTTGGGGTATCAATGTAAATGATAACCAATACTATATTTTTTTTGGACAACAAGCTGCAGAAGGAATGGTGCCAAAACTAAAACGCTATGGTCCAAAAATTCCAAATTTAATCTTGCACAATGAAGTAGAGACAGGACCACCTGGTTCTGGTGATCAAGCCTATATTTTTGGTGGTCCATATAATTATACGAAAAGAATTGTTGGTACGATTCCACCTGGAACAAAGGAATTTATCATCAAAGGATCAATACCAGATCCTCCGCTGTTTATGGCGTATCATATTCAATATGCCTTGCAAAAGCAAAAAATTAAAGTGGATGGCTACAAGACTCTATTTGAATGGGCTGGCAAAAAACCAAAATTCAATACCATCGCGAGCTATGAATCTCCTCGATTAAGCGCTATAGTCAAAAAAATAAATGCAGAAAGTAATAATCTTTACTGCGAAGCATTATTGAAGACAATTGGGCAGAAAACATCTAATCAAGGAAGCGGTACAAAAGGCATACAATCCATCGAAGCATATATGAAATCTTTATCCGTTGATATATCTGGGATGAGAATGGATGATGGCAGTGGACTTTCCACTCGCAATGCGATCTCCTCTTATATGATGGCAGACTTTCTTAAAGGAGTCGCCAATACAATAGGCTTAGAAACGGCAACATCATATTTGCCAAAAGCGGGACTACAAGGAACAGTGAAGTCCTTACTTAAAAATAGTCCGGCAAAGGGACGTGTTTGGGCAAAAAGCGGTTCGATGGAAGGTATCATGAGTTATAGTGGTTACATCAAAACTAAGTCAGGCAAATGGATGAGTTATTCAATCATCGTAAATGGCTTTCCTGATAAACTTAAAAAACTAAGGACAGAACTGCAGGATTTCCTTGAAGGAGTTTACCAATTATAGGTCTGTAAACTCTTATCCACTTGAAAGAGCATAAGCTCAATACACTTTTTCGTGTAGCATCATCATTATTCGCATACATTTTATAACTTAGTGGAGACAACAGCACAAGGCCATCCGTAAAGGTGGCTCAACTTTACTCTTAATCTAACAAGGACATTTAATTATGAACAAACTTTATCTCCTTATACTATGGACATGTATGTCTTGTCATAGCGATATTAGTCCGCCTCAACATCTTATGAAAGGTCGACTGGATAAAACGTCCACCCAAGATTTTATAAGAAATCACTTGGATAGTATTCTATGGAAAACGGAAATTGACATTGGAGTTCAAAGTCAGATTTCAGAATCAATCTATTACACGACAACATTTGATGTTGATGCTTGCATTCCTAAATATCAATCACATTCAGCAATTGACACCTACTATGACAAAAAGAATGTTTATTTCGTGTCATCACAATTGTCTTTGTTAAGAGCTCATTCATTGGAGTATTTTGATATTGATGATTATCATGCATTGATAGAAAAGCCCACCACTAGATCAGCCAATTATCATAACTATTCATTTTTAAAAATCCCTCTTAATTCTAATATTGAATGTATCTATGAAGTGGCTGTGATTTTGGTTTATATCGAGAATGGCAAGCAAGATGACAATTCACATTTATAAAAACTCGGAAGAATAAAGAAGTCAATTATTTAAGAATAGTCGCTAATTTGATGCTATATTGGATTTTGGAGGACATACAATGCTCATATTTGGACTTGTTCTTTTCTATTTAACTAATATAATATCTACAATTTTGAAAGTTTAATCATATCCATTTTACTGAATCTTTAGTACAAGTATTTGAAGATTGTTATCAAAAATTTATTCAATAAATTATATGGTGAATAAATTTTCATTTCTCCGATTTCGGAAGTACCCTAAATTGGAAAGTAGCGCCAAGATACTTAGCATCAGATCAACTAACTTTACGAGCTGCATAGAGTACTGGTTTTCGTGCACCGTCATTGTCTCAGCTTTTTTACGACCTACGATTTACAGGATTTCAGAATGGTGAGTTGAAAGAAACATGATTGGCTGCTAATGATAGTCAAGTCACAAAAGGTTTCGGAATTCAACCACTGAAACAAGAAGAGCCTCTACATGCTAGTGTTGGGATTGCCTTCAAGGAAGGTCCATTTACAGCTACAATAGATGGCTACTGTATTGACATTACAGACAGAGTGGTTATCTCTGGATTTTTTGATTCGGTTTTTTTAAATCTAGGTGTTGATGGTGCTCAGTTTTTTGCAAATGCTGCTGACACAAGATCATCAGGTTTGGATGTTGTCTTGTCATACAGAAAAGCACTGGATAATGGTCATAGCCTGTAGACTACACTTACGGGTCACTTTAATGATTTTGAAGAGACTCAAGTGACGGGTACCGATCAAATTACCAGTAGTGATCTAGAAACATTTTTTGGTGGAAGAGAAATGTCTTTACACGAAGATGCTCATCAGCATCAAAGTTTGCGTTAACATTTAACTATGATCTAGGCAATTTCAATATTGGTTTAGCAGGTACTCAGTTTGGGAAAGTAATCTATTACTCATTTGATAATGCGACTCAAGCTAATTATGTAGCAAAAGCAGTATTTGATCTGACAGCGTCTCTTGATATTTCAGATGCTCTAAGTTTTACTTTAAGAGCAAACAATATTTTCAATACGTATCCAACTCAGCAAGATGCGCATTATGATACCGGATAGCGGTGGGTATTTTGATGCTGTACACATGGGTTTTGGTGGTGCATACGACTATGCAAGAGTAGGATTTTCATTGTAACTGAAATCAAATCAATGAAAAATAAAAGGGTGGATATCTAGTATGACTACCCTTTTTTTATCTTAAAGTATTCATCAATGTATCAGAATAAGTGAGCCAAATAAACCAAAAAATAGGATGGAAAACAGCTGCTGCTATTGTCATTGCTAATATGATCGGTACTGGTGTATTTACCAGTCTTGGTTTCCAATTGGCTGATGTTCAAAATACATGGAGCATTATCATACTATGGTTATTAGGTGGGATGCTTGGTCTTATCGGTGCATTCAGCTATGCAGAATTAGGGACGCATTTTAAAGAGTCTGGTGGAGACTATATTTTTCTATCTAGGATATTTCATCCATTTGTTGGATATCTATATGCTTGGATATCCTTAACTGTTGGATTCTCGGGACCAATTGCGATTTCAGCTTTAGCAATGACGAGCTACTTAAGTCCATTGAACCCATCCATATTTAACGATTGGTTTGGGATCAGCATTATTCTACTCGTGACAGCAATTCATTCAGTAAGCGTCGGTCAGAGTGGTCGCTTTCAAAGTTATTCGACATTGCTAAAAGTCCTATTTGTCATTGTACTGATATTGATAGGATTTTATATGGTGCCGATTAATGATACTGCACTTAACTTTAGTTCTAGTTGGAAACAGGAGCTGTTGATTCCAGGATTCGCAGTGTCATTAATTTATGTGAGTTATGCGTATACAGGATGGAATTCTGCAGCATATATCATAGATGAAATAGATGATCCCAAAAGAAATTTGCCAAAGGCATTGATCCCGGCTACCTTACTCGTGACTGTGTTATATATTCTACTACAGTTAGTATTTCTTAGACATGCATCTGTCAGTGACTTATCGGAGAAAATCGAAGTGGCTACGATTTCTTTCAATAATATTTTTGGCGCAGAAGGAGGTATATGGGTCAGTATTTTTATTGGTCTTCAGCTTGTCGCCACGATTAGTGGTTATCTATGGGTTGGATCTCGAGTCAGCTATGCCATGGCAAAAGAGAATCCCTTGTGGAGTCGGATCGCCACTAAAAATAAAAATGGAATACCCGTCAGAGCATTGTGGCTTCAGGCGGTGATCAGTATCATATTAACATTGACTGGGACCTTTGAGCAAGTGCTTTTATATGCGAGTTTTGCTCTGCAGCTAATGGGTACATTAACAATTGCATCATTGCTATGGCTAAAGCGCCAAGATGGAGCATACCACAGTCCAGGGAGACCGTGGTTCCAAATTACATATATCATATTCAGTGTGTGGGTACTTGGGTTTATGTTGAAAGAACAACCCTACGAAAGTTTTATAGGATTGGCATTTGTTTTAGTAGGGGGAATCAGTTTTTTCTTTCAGCCCAAAGCCAAAACTTAATGTCTACTTCTATGAAGTGATTTAAAATGTATGTTAATTCACAGTAAAGAGCTAATTTAGAGGTAAGATGTGGATCGAAACGAAAAGAAGAAGATGGGTGATGATTTACCTGAATGTTGTACTGTGTATGGCCTATATGGGTTGTACTTCAGAAAAGGTAGATTCTGCTGTTAGTTCCAATATCCAGGACACTCGTAGTTCGACAGATAACCCAACAAATGAAGATATGCAGGAAGTTCTTGGTATTGAATTAGTTGATCAAGATTCTGTAGCTGAAAATTATAAGATCGATATCATTAGTAGCGAGCCTGACCAGACCAGTTGGAAAATTCCAAATGTGGTCATTCATAAAATGGGGGATTTGAAGGGGCAAACGATTGCAGACATCGGAGCAGGAGTGGGCTATTTTGCATTTCGATTAGTTTTGCGTGATGCAAATGTGATTGCTGTAGACATAGATCCTTCGAGTATAGACCTAATGAATTCTATAGCTTTTCTCAATTTGGACAATGATCAAAAAGAACGGTTTCAAACAAGACTTGCTATACCAAATGATCCTTTATTGAATGATGATGAAGTAGATAAAGCTATTTTAATGCACCTCATCGGTTTTATTGAAGATAAACAAGATTACTTATCAAATCTAAAAAGTGCAATTAAGAAAGGCGGTCAATTGATGATCATGGATTTTAAAATGAAGAAGTTACCTGAAGGATATCCATCAAAAGAATACAGAGTCTATGCAGATGAATTAGAAGAGTTGTTATATTCTCTAGGCTTCGATCAAATAGTTATCGACGATACCACATTAGACTTTCAGTATATTCTCACAGCTGTTAATCCAGATTAATTAAATCTAGACTTCTAACAATTCCTTTCTCTCAGGCCCAATTGATATCAGGGGAATATCTACTCCAAGCTCTGTCGACAAATATTCAATATAGTTTTTAAAATTCTCTGGCATGTCAGCATACGATGCCCCTTTAGGATAATCACCCCAACCTTTAATATCTATGTATTTTGGCGTCAAACCAGATGAATTTAGATCGAAGGGTAGTTCTTTTGTTTCTCTTCCATCTATGACATAAGTGTCAGCAGCTTTGAATGAGTCAAAACTATTTAATACATCCATTTTCGTGACGACTAGCTTTGTGACTCCATTTACCATGATGGTATACTTTAATTGAGGTAGATCTATCCAACCACAACGTCGTGGCCTGCCAGTAGTTGCGCCAAATTCTCCACCAATCTTACGCAGTGTTTCACCAGCTTCGTCGTCAATTTCAGTGGGAAATGGACCCGATCCCACGCGTGTACAATAAGCCTTTGAGATACCAATCACATCACGAATCTGCTGAGGTGCAATTCCCATTCCAGTACAGACTCCAGCCGTAATGGTATTAGAAGATGTCACGAAAGGGTAGGTTCCAAAGTCAACATCTAACATTGATCCTTGTGCGCCTTCGGCAAGGATTTGCTTACCTGATTTTAAAGCCTTGTCGAAGTAGTATTCAGCGTCCACTTTTTTTAAGGAACGTAATGTATCCAAACTTGACATCCATTTTTCTTCTTCTCCCGTGAGGTCGAATTCGATATCAGGATATATCTGTAAGAGCTTAAGATGCTTCTCTTTGAGTGCATTATATTTTTGTTTAAAATCGGGATTAGCCAAGTCTCCGACACGCAATCCATTCCTTCCTGTTTTGTCCATATACGTTGGACCAATCCCTCGAAGTGTGGATCCTATTTTATTTTTTCCTTTCGATGCTTCCGAAGCAGCATCTAATAATCGATGAGTCGGCAAAATGAGGTGTGCTTTATTTGACACTAGCAATCGATCACTCACATTGACACCAAGGCCCGCGAGACCTTGAATCTCTTTTTCTAATGTGATTGGATCAATGACAACACCATTCCCGATAACATTGATAATCTTATCTCGAAACACACCTGATGGAATGGTATGAAGTACGAATTTCTGATCGTCAATAATTATTGTGTGTCCCGCATTGGGGCCACCCTGAAAACGAGCAACGATATCATAGGAGTCAGCTAAATAGTCAACTATTTTCCCCTTTCCTTCGTCTCCCCATTGTAGCCCAAGGAGTACATCAACAGCCATATATTGGAAATTAATTATATAAAAAGAGCAAATGTATAAAACGTTTAGGCTCAATACTAATGCTTACTGATTTATTAGTTAATAATGTTATCTTTTTCGTTAAGTTTGCTTGGCATAGAATCGACTAATTGAGACATGCCTTGCTTTTTGAGCCTGTCAAGCTTTGGCTGAGGAGATACAAAGAGTGACATTTAAAAAGCTAATGAAGAATCAATCCAAAAATTAGCTCATCGTTTTTTCACAAGCGCCATCGCATTTCCCATACATATTCAATGAGTGATCAACGATTTCGTATTTGAGAAGGTCACCCATAATGTTCTTGATTTGTTGAATTCGAGGATCGCAAAATTCTACGACTTTGCCACAGTCGAGACAGATTAAATGGTCGTGCTGCTTACAGCCATGAGATTTCTCAAAGCGTGTCAAATTTTTACCAAATTGATGTCTTTTCACTAAATCGCAGGCGGCTAATAGTTCTAATGTATTGTACACAGTCGCTCTACTCACTCTATAATTCATTGTTTTCATATGAATGTAAAGTGCTTCCGCATCGAAATGATCTGTCCGCTTATAGATTTCCTCTAATATGGCATATCGCTCTGGTGTTTTGCGAAATTGATTGTCCTCTAGATAAGAAGTGAAAATATCATTAACTTCTTTTAGGATTTCTTCTAGATGAGCTTCTTTAGTTTCCAAGGGTTAAATTTTTATAAAAGTAATCTAATTAATCATCAACTCGATCTACAGTAGAAATGCCATCTATAGATTTTAGTTTCTTAATCACTTGTTTTAATTGGTCTTTGTTTTTGACATTGACCTTAATCTTCGCTTTAAAGACGCCTTCATCACCTTCAATATTAAATGATCTGATATTGACGCCCAATTTCTTGGAGATCATTTGGGTAATCTCAGCGATGACTCCTATACCTGAATCTACACCAACTAAGGCAATTTTTACAACGAAGTCTTTTGTCGGTTTGCCGCCCCATTCTGCCTTTAATGTCCGATACCCATAATTGGCAATCATGTTCGTCGCATTTGGACAATTAGTTCGATGAATTTTTAATCCAGAGTTTAAAGTGAGAAACCCAAAAATATCGTCTCCCCTGACAGGAGTGCAACATTGTGCTAAACTGAATGAATACATTGATGCCGGCTCACCATTCACAAAGATCATGTCTGTGTTATCTGTCTTTGGCTTGGCTGCTCTGCTGGCCGGTGCTTGATCCTGTTTCCGATTATCAACTTCTTCTTCGACGATTTTAGGGATCAATTTTTTACCAACAACATCAAATTTTTTAAGGTCAAGTAGTTTTATTTGTTCTTCAGCAATAGCATAATACAGATCAGGCCGATTATTAAAATCAAAGTATTTGACAAGCATGTCAACATTCTCCTCAAAGTCAGCCTTCATGTTTTTTAATTTACGCATCAGTGTCTCTTTCCCTAATTCTCCAACCTTGCGACGCTCCTCCTTCATGGAAGATCTAATCTTATTTTTAGCTTTTCCAGTCTTGACTAATTTTAGCCAATCTTCTGTTGGTTTTTGATTCTTATGAGTCTTGACAGTGATTTGATCTCCGTTTTCAAGGACGTGTCCCATAGGGACAAGCTTATTATTAACCTTGATCGCAGTCGCTTTATATCCGATATCTGAATGAATACTAAAAGCAAAATCTAAGGCTGTTGCGCCTTTTGGAAGAATTTTCATATCACCGTTAGGTGTGAATACATAGACTTCTTCTTTAAAAAGATTGCTCTTAAAATCTTCTAAAAATTCAATAGCGTTTGCATGTGGAGCATCTAATATGTCTCTGATATTGTCTAACCAATTCGCATAGACATCTTTTACATTTTTAACACCCTTATATTTCCAATGTGCCGCAAATCCTTTCTCAGCAATTTCATTCATTCGTTCAGTCCTAATTTGAACTTCTACGAATTTTCCTTGAGGCCCTACAATTGTGGTGTGTAATGATTCATATCCATTACTCTTTGGAGTCGTAATCCAATCTTTAAGTCGCTCTGGTATTGGACTATATACATCTGTGATAATAGAATAAAATTGCCAACAAGCACTTTTTTCTATTTCAGGAGCGACATCAATGATGATCCTGACTGCGAACAAATCATAAATTTCTTCGAAAGGGATATTTTTCTTTTGAATTTTATTCCAAATAGAAGAAATACTTTTTGGTCGACCAGCAACTCTAAAGTCAATATTTAATTCTTTAAGTTGTTTTTTTAATGGTTTGATGAATTCCTTTATATATAATTTTCTTTGTGCCTCGGTCTCACTGATTTTAATAGCAATCTCATCGTAGTTCTCCCGATTTGTAATCTTTAGACAAATGTCTTCATATTCAGTCCTGACTTTATACAAACCGAGTCTATGAGCAAGAGGAGAATAAATGTATTGCGTTTCAGCTGCGATTTTGAGTTGCTTATGTCTTGGCATTGGACCGATAGTCCTCAGATTATGTAATCTATCAGCCATTTTAATGAGTACAACTCTGACATCATAAACTAGAGTGCTCATGACCTTTTTAAGATTCTCTGCCTGCGGACTTTCTACATTATATAATCCATCAAGCTTTGTCAGACCATCGACGATAAGACTAATCTTTTCATTGAAATTTTTCAGTATATCTTCTTGATTGTATTCTGTGTCTTCCACGACATCATGTAATACAGCACAGATGACCGCAGTTGGACCAAGGCCAATTTCTTCATGACAAATCCGAGCGACCTCGATCGGATGATAGATATAGGGTTCGCCAGATTTTCTTCTTTGATATTTGTGACCGTCTACTGCTATGTCATAAGCTTTCTTTAGCAATTCAAGATCATTGCCCTTGAGCTTAACCTTTAGAGGGCTTAGCATCTTGTTAAAAGCTTTTTTTATTTCTTTCTTTTCCTTATCTGATATGGCAACAGCGGTAATGGGCATAAAACGATCCTTAAATCAAAATCATTAAAAATAGATGAATAATCCTTAGTGAGCATGTGCAGCGTAGCCAAATGTAAGTGAAATTATATGGAGTTTCAACTAATTTTTAATGGAGAATAAGTATAAAATACGGTGGAACTATATTGATGTAATAGGCATTTCTGACTTGACTCAGAATTTTATTTTAATCAATACTGATCAATTTTAATTAAGAATAGCTTTTACAAATTGATTTATATTAAAAAGAGATTATATTTGCACCTCTTTACGTAAAAGGCGTAATAATTTAAGCTTTAGAGCGGGTGTGATGGAATTGGTAGACATGCTAGATTTAGGATCTAGTGCTTCACGGCGTGGGGGTTCGACTCCCTCCACCCGCACTTAGTTAAATAATGGGAAAGAGAGGTTTATCTCGATCGACAAAGGAGAATCGGCTACTCCCTCGACTAACGCTACATAAAGTGTGATGAAGAGAGAAAGCTATTCTGATTGACGAAAGCACATCAGAACTCCATTAATCCCACATTTTATTAATAAAAAGCTTAGAATGTTGATATCTCCAGATATAAAGGAGGACAATCAGAAACTCAGGATAATTGGCTGATATGCCGTCTGAATTTTAATTTTGTGTGTTGTGTCTTTTACGGTTAACACTCTTACAGATTAAATAAAGAATTGATAAATAAACGAGAAGAAGGTTTAACATGTCTCATAAACTGGTCAATTCAATTTTCTTCCACTAAAACTGTCCGATATTCACTATGAAAATAAGCCGCCAGGATCATGATGATCTAAATGCAACTATTACAATGGTCGTTGAAAAAGACGATTATTCCGGTAAATTTAATGAAGAACTCAAAAAGTATAAAGGAAAGGCACAATTAAAGGGATTTCGTAAAGGAAAGACACCACTTTCAGCGATCAAAAAAATGTACGGGAAGTCAATATTGGCAGAATTGATCAATAAAGAGATAGACGAAAAACTATTTGGCTTTCTAAAAGAAGAGAATATTGATATTTTAGGATCACCAATTCCTGCTGAAAGTCAGGAAATGATTGATTTTAACGTTAATGATTTAGAAGATTACACATTTGCCTTTGACATTGGAAAATCCCCTGCGATTGAAGTCCAAGGCGTTTCTGATTCTGATCTTTATACTCAATACAAAGTTGAGGTCGATGATAAGATTATCGACGATGAAATGGATATGAGGAGGAAAAGACTCGGAGTCAATGAAGATGTGGAGGATACAATCCAGAAAGACGACATTCTAACCATCAAAGCATTTGAATTAGATGGAGGAAAGAGAAAAGATAAAGGATGGGAGACAGGATTTACCATTTTAGTCGATAGAGTCGGGGAGGAAGAGCTCAAAGAGTCCTTATTACAGTCAAAAGTGAATGATACGTTCAATTTTAATATTTACAAAATTGAAAAAGATGCTTCAGAAGATCATGTAAAGAAATATTTGTTAAATCTGGATCCAGAAGAAGAAAAAGAGATAGGCGAGGATTTCGAAGGTATTATAGAGAAGGTGTCAAGGAGGAAAGTAGCCGAACTAAATGATGAATTTTTTGAAAAAGCTTTTCCTGGTGAAGATGTAAAAGATGAAGCAGCTGCGAGAGATAAAATTAAAGAACATATCTCAACATTTTACTCCGAGCAAACAAAGTCAGTCATGTTCAGAGATATCATGGAGAGTATGATGGAAAAAAATGTTATCACAATACCAGAAGATTTTCTAAAAAGATGGTTAATGATGACTAATAAACAAGTCACAGAGCAGAATATCCAAGATGAGTTTGAGCCTTTTACAAAAAACCTTCAATGGAATCTGATAAAGACAAGCTTAGTCAAAAAGTATAATTTAGTCGTAGAACCTGAAGAATTGAGAGCATTCGTTAAGAAGAAAATTTCTGGATATATGCAGCAATATGGAGGTGGGACTATGGATATAGAGCCAATAGTGGATCAGATGTTGAGTAATCGTGAGGCTGTCGAAAAGGAATACTCAGAAGTAGAAGCTGAAAAGTTATTTGAAGAAATAGAAAAACAAGTTAAAATAGAAGAAAAATCAATTAGCATCGATGACTTTAAAGAAGTTGTTAATGAATTGAATGAAAAGCAACAGAAATAAACTATTTCAGCTAAAAACGCTTTATAGATAAGTAAAAAAGAATATTATGATACCAAAAGATGAATTTAAAAAGTATGCAACTCGACATTTTGGGATGAGTACAATGCATCTTGAAAAATATATGGGAACATCTGTACCTGACATCCACGGATTTACTCCTCAAGTTATAGAAGAAAGACAAATGAATGTTGTGGGGATGGACGTTTTTTCTCGGCTCATGATGGATAGAATCATATTTATGGGTGTACCAGTAAGTGACTATGTAGCGAATGTTGTGCAAGCACAAATGTTATTTTTAGAGTCTACAGACCCAAAGAGAGATATCCAAATGTTTATCAATAGCCCAGGCGGAAGTGTTATGGCTGGATTAGGTATGTATGATACTATGCAATATGTTGCACCTGATGTAGCCACTATTTGTACAGGTTTAGCCGCATCTATGGGTGCAGTATTGCTTGCAGCAGGTGAAAAAGGTAAAAGATCAGCGTTATCGCATGCAAGAGTTATGATTCACCAGCCATCTGGTGGTATGCAAGGTCAGTTTTCAGATATGGAAATATCTTATAATTTGATTAAAGAATTGAAAGAAGAATTATATCAAATCTTAGCAGACCATACTGGACAGAAAATTGATAAAATTGAAAAGGATTCAGATAGAGATAATTGGATGAATGCTAAAACTGCGAAAAAATACGGTTTAGTAGATGAGGTCTTGTTACGTAAGACTCAACGAGCGGAAAAAGCATAATCAATAATATCCTGTATCTTAGAATTATATAACTAAACAAGACTCAATGTCAACGTCAAAAACGACTAGTCCAAAGTGTTCATTTTGTGGAAGAGATAAAAGTGAAGCGCTGATTCTCATTGCTGGCATTCAGGGACATATTTGCGAAATTTGTATTGAGCAGGCTCATGAAATCGTCCTCGAAGAGTTAAAGCACTCTGATAATAAGACGACTTCAAAGACTAAGTTTAAACTGCCAGAACATACGACACCTAAGCAGATCAAGACTTATTTGGATGATTATATTATTGGTCAACATGAAGCTAAAAAGTATCTAGCTGTTGCTGTTTATAATCACTACAAAAGATTAAGACAAGAGACTTTGGGTGAAATAGAGATCGAAAAATCTAATATCTTGTTTGTCGGACAGACTGGAACTGGTAAAACTCTTTTAGCTAAGACAATCGCAAGATTTTTGGAAGTGCCATTTACGATTGTCGATGCTACAGTTTTTACTGAAGCAGGCTATGTCGGAGAAGATGTCGAGAGTATGTTGTCTAGGCTATTGCAAGCTTGTGATTTTGATGTTGATGCTGCTGAAAGGGGAATCGTATATATAGATGAAATTGATAAAATAGCGCGCAAAAATGATAATCCTTCCATTACTAGAGATGTTTCTGGTGAAGGAGTCCAACAAGCCATGCTTAAAATGTTGGAAGGGACTGAGGTCAATGTTCCACCGCAAGGAGGTCGAAAACATCCCGAGCAAAAGCTGATTAAAATTAATACAAGTAATATTTTGTTTATCTGTGGAGGTGCATTTGATGGCTTAGAAAAAATTATCGCTAGGAGACTAAATACTCAGGTCATTGGATTTAAGAAAGAGGGTGTTGAAAATGTGGATAAGGAAAATATTTACCAATATATCAATCATCAAGATATTAAGTCATTCGGTTTGATTCCTGAATTAATTGGGAGATTACCAGTGTTGACATATCTCGAGCCATTGGACAAGGAGACTTTAAAAAGAATCTTGACAGAGCCCAAAAATGCTTTAATTAAACAATACACTAAACTCTTTGAGTTAGAAGGAATCAAACTTGAAATTAAAGAAGACGCTTACGATTATATCGCCGAAAAAGCTTTAGAGTTTAAACTGGGAGCCAGAGGCTTGCGGTCGATTTGTGAAGCAATCTTGACAGATGCCATGTTTGAATTACCTTCAGAAAAAGATGTTCTTGAGTTAATCATTGATAAGCCTTATGCTATGGATAAGTTAAGTCATTCCAAACTGGCAAGACTTAAAGTAGCCTAAAGCTCAATTCTCTTAAAGCTTTCTTTTCTTACAGTTATCTTCATTTATGAAGCAGAGATACTTCATGCGATTGTCTTATAAAGGGACGAATTTTAGTGGTTGGCAAAGACAGTCAAATGCACATACAGTCCAAGAAGAAATCGAAGATGCTTTCGAATTACTCTTTAGAAAGAAGATTCACATTATTGGTTGTGGAAGGACAGACTCTGGAGTACACGCACGAAACTATATCGCTCACTTTGATTTAGATAATCCTTTAGATTTTGATTTATTATTTAAGCTGAATCACATCATGTCTAAGGATATCACGATTCATGAGATCTTGCCAGTCAGTATTCAGTCTCATTCTAGATTTGATGCAAATAGAAGGACCTATGATTATTTTATCAAAGGCGATAAGGATAGTTTCAATGCTGAATTCGCTTTTGCCTACCCGATGATTCATAAATTGAATGTAGAAGAATTAAATAAAGCCGCTTCATTATTATTAAAGTACAATGACTTTTTCACCTTTTGTAAAAAGAAGACAGATGTAAAAACCACGATATGCCAAATCTATAAAAGTGAGTGGAGGTGGATCTCTGAGGACACACTTCATTTTACGATTAGCGCTAATCGGTTTTTGAGAGGAATGGTGAGATTGGTCGTGGGTATGTGTATCAATGTATCTTTAGGAAAGTTAGATATTCTCGAAGTGGAAAAAGCATTGAAAGCGAAGCGAAGATTAGAAAGAGATTGGTCAGTCCATGCACAAGGCCTAGCCTTAAGCAGTATCGATTATCCTTATCCTGTAAGTAAACAAGAATCGGTTATTTCGGTCAGAGAAGGAAGTCCAGATGAGCTTGTCACCTTGTCAGCTAAAATCCCTGAATTAGTCGACCCGTATGGTGTCGAAGAATATAATTTAAGATTAAAGAACATCCCTTCTCTAATTTTAGTAGCAAGTAAAGGAAGCCACCTTGTCGGTTTTAAAGTTGGTTATCAGAGAGAGGCTGATGGATCGTTTTATAGTTGGATGGGTGGAGTCCTGCCTTCGTATCGAAGATTAGGAGTAGCTGATAAATTAGCAGATGCTCAGGATGACTGGGCAAAACAAAAGGGATACACATCGATAAAAATGAAAACTCAATTCAGACTGAAAGCCATGCAAAAGTTTGCTATGAAAAGAGCTTTCGAAATCTTGACGATTGAACACACTAAACCTAGAGAAAATAGCATTATCTGGCTAGAGAAAAAGTTACACTAACCACCCAAATAAAAGTACACAACAATGACGCTGACGCTTAGGTGGCTTGATCTGTGATATGTAACGAATGGATTTCGAAAATGAAACTTGCAAATTAGATTAATTGCCAATCATAAGTTTTTCGAATCTTCTTTCACCTGATGTAGTTTCTGTGATTTCCAGAATATACGTTTGTGCCGGTAACGACTGAACGTTTATTTTCAGAGTATTTACATCATGATTTATAAGCTGTCCGTCAAGACTAAATAATTTAGTGATGTACTTGCGATCATCACTGACTTCAATATTAATTTCATTAACGGCGGGATTTGGATAGACTTTTATGTCAGAATCTTGTCGGATGGTAAATGTAGATGATAGGATATCATTTTCAAAAACAAAGACAGCATCAAGAGATGCAGAACTGGCGGCAATATCTAAATCACCATCATTTTTGTAGTCAAAAATATGGATATCGCTAAGGCCTCCCTCGACAAAAAAGTCGTCTCTCATAAACGTAAGTTCTTGAGGGTCTGTGTTTTCAAATATAGCCAATCCATCTTCAAATACAACAGCTAGGTCAAGATCTCCATCTAGGTCAAAATCAAAACTTTCAATGGACGTCGATTCAGGTATATCTACATCAATTTGTAGCTCATTGAAAATATTGTTTCCTTCATTTATATAAAGAAGGACAGCGCCCAAAAAGTCAGTAATCGCAAAATCTACCATGCCATCATTATTATAATCCCCAGTGGTAGATCCTACTGGTGAGGGTTTTGAATCTATAGGTAGAAAAGTATTGAATTCTCCATCGGAATTGAGATAAATATTAACGTTACCACCGAATCGAGCAACCGCTAAGATATCTGAATCACCATCTCCATCAAAGTCTCCAAGGGAAACTTCGCCAACATTATCAAGATTTGTATCAATATCTGTAACCTCATAGCTAAAGAAATCAGGACTCGTCATTTCAAATAAAGAAATTCTATCTCTAATTGGGCTTGCAATCACTAAATCTAAATCGCCATCATTATCAAGATCTTCCAAAACAAACGATCTACCTCTTTCAAAATCAAAAACATTTATTGTTTGAAGACTGAAATCTAAATCACCATTGTTCTTTAAGATTCTTATTCCTGCTTGAGTTTGGCTTATCACTAGAATATCATCACGTCCATCAAGATTAAAATCACCGACTCCTACGCGAATCGGGCCATCGAGTGATAATAGTTCTCTTTCTTCATATTGACCATTATTTTCAGTTAATAGTATAACTCTGTCTTGGCTAAATTGCGTAACAACGAACTCTATATTCCCGTCATTATTAAAATCATGACTCACGATTCCTTGTGCACTATCAATCATGTCAGCAATAAGTTGAGATTGTAAAGTTTGTGCCTCTGCATTTAGGAAATAACACAGCAGTGCCGCGAATAAAATAGTCCTTTTCATTTTTTGTTAGTTTAATTTATTTAATATTTCTACTAAATATTATTAAATCTCTTCGGGCTATCAAACAGTGACTTGAAGTGCCTCATCATGATACAATGGAAAATCACTCATGTATGTGTTTACTTTTGCTCTAACTTCAGATATTCGACCTTCATCATTGATATCCGCTAGAACATAATCGATCCATTCAACCACTTGGCGACAATCATCTTCTTTCAGTCCTCTTGTTGTCGCAGCTGCTGTACCGATGCGCATTCCGGATGTGACAAATGGGCTTTTGTCATCAAATGGAACCATGTTTTTATTAATCGTGATATCTGCTTTGACTAGATTGTTTTCTGCTTCTTTTCCCGTAATTCCTTTAGAACGTAAATCGATAAGCATCAAGTGATTTTCCGTTCCACCAGAGATGATTTTATATCCTTTATTAATAAATTCTTCAGACATGACTTGGGCGTTTTTAATGACCTGAGTTCCATAGTCTTTAAATGCTTGCGTATTCGCTTCTGCAAATGCAACAGCTTTGGCAGCGATGACATGTTCCAGAGGTCCACCTTGCATTCCCGGGAATACAGCACTGTTCATAATAGCTGACATTTTGATTGGGTTACCTTTTTTAGTTGTTCGTCCCCATGGATTATCGAAGTTTTTTCCGAGCATAATAATGCCTCCTCTGGGACCTCTTAATGTTTTATGAGTCGTAGAGCTAACAATGTGACAGTGTGGCATTGGATCATTCAAATGATTACCAGCTATTAAGCCGGCAGGGTGGGCAATATCAGCAAGCAATAACGCACCGACTTCATCAGCTATAGCTCTAAATCGTACATAATCCCAATCCCTGGAATAAGCTGAAGCACCACAAATGATCAACTTTGGTTGATGTTCTTTCGCAAGAGCTTCAACCTTATCCATATCAATGAGCCCTGTATCTTCTTCTACACCATAAAATTTAGGATTGTAAACCTTCCCTGAGAAATTGACTAGTGAACCATGAGACAGATGACCTCCATGCGCCAAATCGAATCCTAGAGTCGTATCACCTGGTTTTAAAACTGCAAGAAATATCGCCGCATTTGCCTGCGCTCCTGAGTGTGGTTGCACATTTGCATAAGCAGCACCAAACAGATCTTTTAATCTATCGATCGCAATTTGCTCTACTTCATCGACCACTTCGCATCCTCCATAATATCTCTTTCCTGGATATCCTTCAGCGTATTTATTGGTTAGACAAGATCCCATTGCATTGATGACTGCTCGACTACAAAAGTTTTCGGATGCAATTAATTCAACGCCACGCGTTTGGCGTTGTTCTTCTTGTTTTATCAGGTTGAAAATGTGATCCATGATATTGTCAAATTTAAGATGTAAATGTATTAAAAAAAGAAGCCATATCTAACAAAATTATTAGTATTGAATGTTTTAATGTTGTTTTTTAGCATTGGGCGTAAAATTTTTATACCTCCTTATTACAATGAATGCGAAAATAAAATATTCGTCGTCCCCTTAATAATATATATAAATGAGCTCAGCTAAAGTCATTCAGAAATCCAATTTCCATTTATATCCACTAATCGCTCAAAAGGATTGATGAAATGATCCAACAATGCAGCTAATTCTGCTTTAGTTATCAAATCATCCTTTAATTCATCATTGGATACTTGATGTTTGTTTAATATTAATCTCAGCTGATCCATCAATTGCATTTTATCGAAACTCCTTTTATGTTGTCTTATTTTTATCCATTGAAATAATAAATCAATTGTCGAAGAAACAGTCAAGTGCTTTTCCTTTTTTATGTCCCATTTAAATCTACTGTCAAAGTCGCGTATGTAATCCATAAAACTGCTTTCTAGAACCGTGCTATCAGGATAAAACCATGTTTGATTAGCCCATTGATAAGGGACTCCTTTTCCTCTCAGTAATCCTGTTGCGCCAATCTTTTGAATGCTTCGAAAATGTGGATGGTCTGGCTCCACATCAGTAAAAGGCATTAAATAACCATTACAGTCTAATAACTTTTCTTGCAGCATTCTGATATCTAAATCTTTAGGTAGCGTCTCTGTCATTGCTGCAGCAGCACCCATCAAGCCTGCAACTTGTCCAATTTGAATGATCACAGGCTGCAAACGAGAAGAACCATTAACAATATTAGTAACAGAAATCGCTTTGTCTGCAATAATGAGATTATCAATATTCCTGGGAATTAGCGAACCGATTGGAATTGTAAAAGAAGGAACCTTAGGAAAATCAATCTCAGGTGCATTTGGATATTCATAATGATGATGATCAATTGGATAATCTCCTACGGCAATTCCTGTTCGATAAAGCGTATAATCATATGGGCGTAGCATGTGATTGACATTCAGTTGGACAAAGCCATGAATTCTTCTGCCTTCGCGATGATACGGGAGTAAAGGCAAGTCATCTGGTGTCGGGAATTCATCAGTCGCCAGCCCTAAATGTTTATAGCCTAGTTCAGTTTGAATATAATAGACAAATTGAAGCGTTTTATTTTTGGCTTTTGCTATGATAGCAATACGTTCTTCATCCGTTTTTTCAATCAAATTTGCATAATAATCATTCCCATTCAACGGCCAATTAATCATGTATTTACCATCTGGTAACTTTCCATAAGTGAGCATTGTTTCACATGGATGAATAGTAATTGTAAGTGTCGTGTCTTGACAATTTTGTTGACAAGAACACAAAAAATGACTCGCATTGTAGCCTTCTGGTTTTGGAATGGTTTTGTCGGCAGTAGTCCCATAATCTTTTAGAATAGCTGCATAAGTTAAGTCTTGGATGATGTCATTGGCCATTTGAGGTGCCATTTCTTCTCCTGTATGACTACGACTATCCATGCCTAGATCATAAGTCGCTCCAGCTTTAGCAGCAACATCTCCTAGATCCGTACCGTCGATAAGAATCTTAGCCTTGATGGTTTGAACACCATTTTCATTTTCAAAATCTCCTGTCCATAACTGAGATTCTAGCGATACATTTTTTAATCTCGTATTATATAAAATGCTTAAATTTTCTTCTTTTTCTGCTATTTGTTTCCAATAGTGAGCACCTACTTTTGGTTCAAACATTGTATGACTTACCCAGCCTGTAAATAAAGAATCAGCTCCCCCGTAGTGATGTCGCAAAGAATCTCTAAACTCACTCCAAAGGCCAGCCGGGAGTTGATGATTTCCGTCAATGGCAGGTACTCCTGCAGCAGTCATCATGCCGCCTAACCACGAAATCGGTGTAACTAGAATCGTCTTGGCACCACTTCTCGCGGATTGGATCGCAGCGGAAGTAGCTCCCGTACCTTCTCCTATGACTAAAACTTCAGTAATGTTATTTGCTTTTTGTTGTGTGCATGAAAGCATTGTAGTTATAAGATATAAAAACAGAATTTTTGTTAAATCGTGCAAAAATGGTTGAGGCATATATTTTTGTTTTGGTAGCCTTAAAATGTCTTTATAATCGTCCAGCTTTTATTTCCTTAGCTGCAAAATCTGCCGCTCTTGCCGTCAATGCCATATAAGTTAAGGAGGGATTTTGTACACCTGTGCTTGTCATGCAAGCTCCATCTGTCACAAAAACATTTTGACAAGTGTGGAGTTGATTCCATTCGTTCAATAATGAAGTATTGGGGTTTTTGCCCATTCGGACTCCACCCATTTCGTGTATATCTAAGCCAGGTGCCTGATAGTTATCGCTCACTTTTATATTTTCACAAGCTGCCGCTTCAAGCATAGCTGCTCCTTCCTTTAAGAAGTCTGCTAATAATTTTTCATCATTTTCATCATAATCCACAGAAATGATGGCTTGAGGAATACCCCAATTGTCAGTCGCTTTTTCACTTAATCTCACATGATTTTTTTCCTTAGGTATGGTTTCACCTTGCATCATCATATATACTGACCATCCTCCTGGTTGACTAAGCTTTTCTTTAAAAGATGCACCAATTTGATCACCTTCTACAGTTCGATTCCAACTGCTTCTACTTGCAGTATAAAAGCTCATATATCCTCCATTAAAATTTGTGTCTTGCTGACGGACATTTCTAAAATTGGGCATCATTATCGAAGTCGGTCTTCGTCCAAAATAATAGCTATTAAGATGCCCTGGTCGAGTAGCAGTTAGACTTCCGCGGTAGTTGTGAAAACTTAGATATTTGCCTAAGAGCCCATTATCATTGCCTAGACCATTTGGAAATCTTTCTGATTTTGAATGTAATAAAATTAGATTCGTATTGATGGTAGACGCATTGATAAAAATAATTTTGGAAAAATAGTATCGAACTTCATTTGTCAATCTGTCAACTACTTTAACCCCAATTGCCTTTTGTTGTTCTTCATCATAAATGATAGAATGTACAACTGCATTTGATTGTAACTGTAGATTTCCTGTTTTTTCTGCATGCGGTAGGGTGGATGCATTGGCACTAAAGTAAGCTCCATAAGGGCAACCTCGATAGCATAAGTTTCTGGCTTGACATTTTCCTCGTCCTTGTGCTTTGTGGATTTCATTCGGTTCTGTTAAATGGGCACAACGGCCAATGATGACGTGACGATCTTGATAGCGTTCCATGATTTGTGTTGCCATCTCTTTTTCGACGACATTCATTTCCCATGGCGGTAAAAATTCACTATCTGGTAAGGTCTCTAATCCATCCTTGTGGCCACTTATGCCTACGAATTCTTCTACATAGCTATACCACTCTTCTAAATCCTCATAGCCAATTGGCCACTCGATCCCATAGCCATCTCTAGCAGGTTTTTCAAACTCAAATTTACTCCATCGCTGAGTCTGCCTTGCCCAGATTAAGGATTTACCTCCGACTTGATATCCACGTACCCAATCAAAAGGTTTTTCTTGAATATATGGGTGTTCGGTATCCTTTACGAAAAAATGTTCTGTAGCTTCTTCAAAGGCATAACATTTAGACACTACTGGGTTTTCTTCTCGCATCTTTAAAGTTTCTTTCCCTCGATGTGGGAAATCCCAAGGATTGCTAGATGCGGTCGGGTAATCACTGATATGATTAACATTTCTGCCTCTTTCTAAGATCAATGTTCGTAAGCCTTTTTCACACAATTCTTTCGCTGCCCAGCTACCACTAATACCAGAACCAATGACTATAGCATCGAAAGTATTGGGATCATTTTTTTGTATCATCGGATCTGTATTGGTAGTTAGCTTATACTTGTGAAGAAAATGAATCCATCATTCATATCATAAATAATTAGAAGGTTTATTGATTAAGCTAATGCCCATGCTTTATCTCCTTTTTCAAAAGGGTAATCCCCATCATATTTGCCAGGAATGGGAACATATCTCAAAGCATTTTCAGTACCTTCTTTTGAAGTGAAGTAAGAAAATATCACTAGCTCTTTTAAGGTAGAAAAATAATGAGGATTTGTGCTGTTCATTGCTGAATCATCCATCTCCACTAAGTAATTGTGCTTTTCTAGTGGTGCCAGTGTAATAAAGGATTGTCCATGCTTTTGTTGACAATTTTCTTCAAATACAATCAAACCGGTTTTTAATTTATTTTGCTCTTCTAAACTAAAACACTCTTTAGCATAGATATCTATAAAGTTTGCAACATTAATACTTCCTGCTCCTTTGGAATCTGCAGTCTTCGGTAAAATTGTTTCTGCGATGTCATTTATTAAATGGAGAGTTTCATTTGTGAAAAATATAGCTTGGAAAGTGTTGGATTGACAAGCTGTGAATAGGAAAGATGGAAAGATCAGACCACTTGCTGTAGCAAAGCCGAGTGTTTTTAAGGTCTTTCTTCTTTTCATCATAATTAGAATTCAAAACTAAAGATATGTGAAAATTCGAATATTATTTAGAGGTATGCAAGTGTGGTACTTCATCAGGGTGAGAGGGCAGAGAACTTCACCTGAATTTTTGAAACCTAATTTATCAAAAAAGTCTTCTACTTCTTTGCGTTTCATTCTTGGCTAGATTGTTCTTAGAGTTTGATAGCTTTTATGTTGAAGCATAAAAAAAGCCCCAATGAATCGAAATCCATCGGGGCTTATATATTTGACTTGTTTGGTCAGATTACTGACGAACTCCAAGTGCTTTTAATGTTTCGAAATCCATTTGTCCAACAGGTAATCCGTTGTCTCTCTGGAATTTCACTAATGCAGCTTTAGTATCAGCTCCAAGTCTATTATCAGCACCAGCAGTACCAACATTATAACCTCTTGACATAAGAGCACTTTGTACTCTTCTTACTAAATCAGCAGTGATATTATCTCCACAAACAACTTCTCTCCACTCTGTGAAACCACCTTCAGTAACTAGTTCTCTTCTTGAGACAGTGTTATATTCAGCAGGAACATCAATAGTGTTAGTAGAAGCAGGAGTTGCTAATTTTCTATAAGATCTATTCTCATATCGTGCATCGATTCCAGTGTTATTAGCTGAAGCATCGTTAGATAACTTCTGGTAAGTTCTGTTTTCGTATTTAGCAGCTATATCAGTAGAATTAGCAGATGCATCACTAGCAATCTTCTGGTAAGTTCTTGTACCGTAAGTAGCAGGAACATCAGTAGATGTAGTAGAAGCAGAAGAAGCTAATTTCTTATAAGATCTAGTTGAATATTTAGCCGCTATATCAGTAGAATTAGCAGAAGCATCGTTAGATATCTTCTGGAAAGTTCTAGTCTCATATCTAGCTGGTACATCAACAACTCTTGTAGAAGCAGGGCTAGCTACTTTCTTGTAAGATCTAGTTGTGTATTTAGCAGGCACAGTTACTGCTTCAGTCGTTGCTGGAGTAACTAATTTCTGGTAAGTTCTAGTTTCGTATTTAGCAGGAACATCAACAGAAGTTGAACCAGCTGGACTAGATAACTTTTGGTAAGTTCTTGTATCGTATTTCGCAGGAACAGTAACCGCTTCAGTCGTTGCTGGAGTTACTAATTTCTGGTAAGTTCTAGTCGTATACTTAGCGTCAACTTGAGAAGCTTCTGAAGTCGCAGGAGAAACCATTTTCTGGTAAGTTCTCGTTGTGTATTCAGCTGGAATATCAACGACTCTTGTACAGTCATCGCCGTTGTCAGTCCATCCACCTTCGCCACAGCCTATTCTTACTTTCTTAGTAACTGTTCTGAATTGTGCAGGAGTTTCAACTAAACACCATACTAAACAATCGTTAGGGTCAGCAGACAAACAGTTTCTATCAGCTTTTTTCTTTACCCACTTTGTTGCCGCAGGTGCAGTCTGAATTTGCTCAGTTTCTGTTCCGTATTGAGCTGCTCTTCTTTCAATTCTTGAAGAAGCTTCGCTTACTAATACTTGCTCAGAAACAGTTTCAAATTGTGCAGGAACTGCTCTTAAAGTAGAATAAGCATCTTTTACTAATACTTGCTCAGAAACAGTTTCGTATTTTGCAGGTATTACTCTTAAAGTAGTATAAGCATCTTTTACTAATACTTGCTCAGAAACAGTTTCATACTGTGCAGGTGTAGTTCGAATTTGCGTTGAAGCATCTTGAACCAATACTTGCTCAGAAACAGTTTCGTATTTTGCAGGTACTACTCTTAAAGTAGTATAAGCATCTTTTACTAATACTTGCTCAGAAACAGTTTCGAATGTTGCAGGTACAACTTCAATTCTAGTTGAAGCTTCTTGTACCATTACTTGTTCTGAAACAGTTTCAAATGAAGCAGGAGTAATACTTAAAGAAGTAGACGCCTCTTTGTTTAAGACTTGCTCTGTTACAGTCTCAAATTGAGCTGGAACAGCAGCCAATCTCGTGCTTGCTTCTTTAGTTAATACTTGCTCTGTCATCGTTTCGAATGAAGCAGGAGTAATACTTAAAGAAGTTGATGCTTCTTTAGATAATACTTGCTCAGACATTGTCTCGAATTGAGCAGGAGCGATTGAAACTTGTGAACCCGCTTCTTTCGCAAGAACTTGCTCACTTACAGTTTCGTACTTTGCAGGGATGACTTCAACTCTTTGTGAAGCAGCTTTAACAAGCACCTGTTCAGTCACAGTTTCGTACTTATCTTGGATTAAACACTTTGCATAGCATTTGCCTGGCTCACTTGGCATTCCTGCCTCTGGTTGAGCAAAAGCTACAAGTGATGCCAACATAAAAACTGCTGTTAATAGTAGGCTAATTTTTCTCATAGTCACTGATAAAATTTTAAATGAATGAAATTATTGTTATGAAATATTATATATTTTCCTTATACATCTGTTTGGGAATGCAAATTTAGCACTTTATCTTAGGATGACATAAAAAGTACTTAATTGTATTTCTATTTTCTATATTAAAATCCGAAGCCTCAGAGTATTTGATAGTCGAACCATCTTTTTTCAAGATCAATATTTCATTTTTAGTCTGGTTATAAGCAAACTTTTCTTCTTTTCCCTCACAAATTAGCTTGGAAGCATCGGAAGAAGGTATGACATAATGTTCTGTTAAGTTCAGACGCAGCTTATCCTTAAAGTCACTATTAAAGGGCTCATTACTAATGTGACAACTAAACAGTTTTCTATCTAGAATCGATTCGCTTATTAACTGAATAAGCTTGTTAGAACTGCTTTTTTGCTCTTTTATGGTAAATAATATGTCAATATCATCTATTTGACTGTGCTGATGGATCAATTCTGGTGTTAATGCAAATTTTTCTTTGGCAAGGAAATATTGCAGATAAGTCGACGGCGTTTGTATCTGTGCTTCTTTTAATAAGGTGTAAAATAAAATTAACATGTATTCAGCTGCAACGGATGCCTTATGATAGTATACCTGCCAATACATAATTCGTCTCGCGATTAAAAATTTTTCAATAGAATAGATTCCTTTTTCTTCAATAACAAGTTGATCATCGACGACATTGAGCATTTCTATGATCCTATCATAGCCTATAACGCCTTCAGCAACGCCTGTAAAAAAGCTATCTCTGTTTAAATAGTCCATTCTATCCATGTCTAGTTGTCCTGACACTAATTGATGTAGAAAGGATTTATGATATTCATTCTTGAAAATGGAAATCGCCAGATTAAGTCTGCCGTCAAATTCTATATTGAGTGTTTCCATATAGGCTAATGAAAGGGCTTCATGGTGAACTGTCACGATTTTACCTTCTAAAGCATGCGAAAATGGACCATGACCAATATCATGCAATAAAATAGCACAGCAAACTGCTTCGTATTCATCGTCTGAAATTTCAATTTGCTTATAACGAAGACTTTCAATGGCTCTTGTCATTAAGTGTAATGCACCTATTGCATGATGAAATCTAGTATGCAATGCGCCCGGATACACATAATGAGACAAACCCATTTGTGAAATTCGCCGTAACCTTTGAAAATAAGGATGATTGATTAAATCATATAACATATCAAATGGAAAGCGTATAAATCCATATACTGGATCGTTGAATATTTTCTTCTTATTCATTGGTGGTGAAAATAACTAACTCTTTGACCTCGTTTAATGTTCTGTACGGAAAAACTAAGCCTAGAGTAAAAAATCTTTACAAGACTATAAGTTTGTTTTTGATTTTGATGGATATCTCTCGTATGGATACACATATCTATACATTTGCCAAAAGGCAAGCAATTCCTGATGAACACTTCTTAAAATTATAAATAATAAGATACATGAGTAACGGTATAAAAATTTTGTGGGCAGATGATGAAATAGACTTATTAAAGCCTCAATTATTCTTTTTGGAGAAGAAAGGATACGAAGTGACAACTGTTACAAATGGACATGATGCTTTAGATGTATTGGAGGAACAGCGTGATATTGATGTTGTGTTTCTTGATGAATCAATGCCTGGTTTAACTGGTTTGGAAACGTTGACTAGAATCAAAAGCAAGTATGCGCGGATGCCGATTGTCATGATTACTAAAAATGAAGCCGAAAATCTGATGGAGGAAGCCATCGGATCAGAAATAGATGACTATCTAATTAAGCCTGTTAATCCCAATCAAATCTTGTTGACCCTAAAGAAGTTGATAGACAATAAAAGATTGGTCAGTGAAAAGACTGCCTCAGATTATCAGCAAGAATTTCGTCAGATTTTGATGGACATCAATAGTGGATTGTCATATGAAGAATGGGTGACTATCTATAAGCGGATTATAAATTGGGAGTTAAAACTTGATCAATCTGATGCACCTGCTATGATGGATATTTTGTCAATGCAAAAGCAGGAAGCAAATAGTGAGTTTGGAAAATTTATACAAAAGAATTACGAAGAGTGGATGAGAACAGGCGAAGGACCATTGATGTCTCATAACTTGATGAAGGAAAAAGTCTTTCCTAATTTGGATAAATCTAAACCGAGTATTTTTTTACTGCTAGATAATTTAAGATTTGATCAATGGAAAATAATCGAGCCGATCATCTCAGAAGCGTTTAGAGTAGACTCAGAAGAATGTTTTTATAGCATCTTGCCGACGAGTACACAGTATTCACGAAATGCTATTTTTTCAGGAATGATGCCTTCAGATATATACAAACATTATAAGGATTGGTGGATTTTTGATCATGAAAAGGAAGGAAAAAATAATCACGAAAATGATTTATTTAATAAACAGAAAGCTAGATTATTAAAAGAGCCGATTCGTACAGATTACATCAAGGTGACAAGTACGCATAAAGCAAAACAATTCAGCGATAATATTCATAACTATCTGAATAATGACTTGACAATCGTAGTTTATAATTTTATAGATATGATGTCTCATGCGCGCACTGAAATGGAAGTGCTGAAAGAATTAGCTGGCGATGAAAAAGCATACAGATCATTAACTAGATCATGGTTTTTAAATTCACCATTATGGCACAGTCTTCAAAAAATAGCGGATAAAGATATCCAGTTATTCGTGACTACTGATCATGGAACAATCAGAGTGAATCAACCTTCTAAGGTCATTGGAGATAAAGAAACAACGACAAACCTAAGATATAAAATGGGGCGAAATTTAAAATATGACTCAAGAGATGTACTTGCGATTAAAGATCCTGAATCAGTAGGATTGCCTAAAGCGAATCTTAGTTCAAGCTATATTTTCGCAAAACAAGATACTTACTTTCTGTATCCGAACAATTATAATTATTACAATAACTTTTACCGGAATACTTTTCAACACGGAGGCATTTCTCTAGAAGAAATTATTTGCCCTTTTGTGATGTTGTCGTCGAAGTGATGATGATAAATTTGCTAAGTTTTTGAGGTTTTGCAATTTTATCGATGATTATCTCAGCTAGATTGCAATATTGTTTGAATAGCAGATGCTGAATCAAGTGATCTATGACAACTTTGTAATTCATTTATAATTCCTTACTCTTTACTTAGTCGAAATTGATATTTCGGTTCCTTTATTATGGATTAATGTTTAGTCAATCCATTTATGCATTTTCAGATCATTCATTTATACTAAAAGAGAGTAAGGTCGGAAGTGCACATTACTCTAATTGTCGTCAGAGTAATTTTATAGTCTATAGGGATTTAGGAAATTTAGAATGACCTAATAGTAAGATGCTTCTATTCACAAGACACAAAACTTTTCATCATGCAGTATAATTTTTATAGCCCAAAGGATTTTACGGGATCAGAATGACATGTAAAGAAACCATTCAATACTAAACACTCGACACTAAACATTCAATTAATCCTCATCTAAAGATGCTTGATATTTCTTAGCAGCTCGTCCTGAAATAAGTATGCTAAATTCATATAAAATATAGACTGGTACGCCGACTAAAAACTGCGTAATGACATCTGGTGGAGTGGTAATCGCAGCGATGATGAGGATGACAACAAAGGCATGCCTCCTATATTTTTTCATCAGCGCTGGTGTAATCAAACCAATGATGGAGAAGAAGTACACGAATATGGGTAATTGAAATAAGATGCCCGTCGGAATGGTGAACAGGGTCATATAATTCACGTATGACGATAAGGATGGACTTGCTGAAGCTTCACCGATATCGAAGCCAATCAAGAAATTAATCGCGAATGGCGCAATGATAAAATATCCAAACAATACGCCTGTTAAAAATAAAAATGAGCAACTAAATACAATCCCTCTCGCTGCATTTCTTTCTGTTTTGTAAAGACCTGGTTTGATAAAGCGCCAGACTTCCCAAAACACATACGGAAAGGAAATGATCAAACCGATCCAGAAAGAGACTTTGATGGCAGTAAAAAACTGCTCACCCATTTGAATCGCAATCAATTCAAACTCTACAGGTGAGAAGCAGGTAGCTTGTGAGATTCCACAAAAGAATCTGTAAGTAGGGAAAGATTCATGTCTTGGTCCGAAGATAATGTGATCAAAGACAAAGGTCCTGAATACAAAGATGATGATGGCAAAAAATACAATAGCCAATAATGACCGCATGATATGCCACCTTAATTCTTCTAGATGCTCAATAAAAGACATCTCCTTTTCCGCAGCAGGTGCTGTTTCAGAAGTGCTAAGTGCTTTCTGTTTTCTAAATAATGCCATATGATATGCCAAAAGTAAGAAATGTCATGATGATCTTAGTCGGTGAATTAGATACATCTGTAGAATATTTTAAGTTTTAGATAAAAAGGCAACACCTTTTACCATATTCTCATGTTATTGAGCTTCTATATTGTCTTATCAATTGGTGTTAATTATAATAAAGAATGACTGCGTACCTATATTTGTATACATTTGCTCATTCATAAAAAGCGAAGCATTTGGTTTTTGATATCCTAATTTTTATTCTCAGTCTTGCAGTGTTGGTCTATGCATCAGATAAATTTATTGGAGCAGCTGAGAGTATTGGATTAAATTTTGGAATTTCTCCTTTTATCATAGGTGTCACGATCGTAGCTTTTGGGACATCTTTACCTGAGCTCGCAACTTCTATTGCCTCCGTTTATTCTGGATCTTCAGTAATTGTCATCGGAAATGTGATTGGTTCAAATATCACGAATATTCTCTTGGTTTTAGGGCTAACCGCTTTTATTGGAAAAGACATATTGCTGGACTTTGATGTAATGGATGTGGATATGCCATTGCTATTATTATCTAGTTTTTTTCTCGTTTTTGTCATCAGTGATTTGCAAGTGACATGGTTTGAAGCAGGACTATTTTTAGTTGGTTTAGGTATCTTCTTGTATAATTCTATTGGAAGTGCGTCTGATGAGTCAATAGAACGAGTGAAAGTAAATGGGATGACTTATGTGGTGTTGGCGATCGCAGCTATTTTTGTCTTTATAGGTGCCAAATTTACAATCGATGCGATTAGTAGTATTTCAAACGCATTAGGAGTAGGGCAGGAGGTCATTGCATTAACTGCTGTTGCTTTAGGAACGTCTCTTCCAGAGGTCATGGTTAGCGTAGCGGCTGCTAGAAGAGGTAAACATGCTATAGCAGTGGGGAATGTACTTGGTTCCAATATTTTTAACACCTATGCTGTCACAGGAATTCCTGCTTTGTTAGGGCCAATTACCATACCTGAAGACACCTTATATTTTAGCGCTCCTTTTATGGTATTTGTCACCTTGATGTTTGCTTTTATGTGTATGACAAAGCGAATTTCAAAGTGGGAAGGTATCATGTTATTGGTTTTATACGCCTTCTTCTTAGGAGAAACATTTCAAAGGGGAATTTGATTTTCCAACAGCTCAGTATAAAACTTAGTAAATACATATGATATATGCTGACTTACTCGTTCTTGAGCTATAACTATTGTTACAATTATGTTTGATCAGATGTTTGGTGATATGCAAAAAAAGCAGGAAGAGATGAAAAAGACTCTTTCTCAGATTCTTGTCAAAAAAGATATAGAAGATGGAGCATTGGAAGTAGAAGTCAATGCTAACAAGGAAATATTAAATATATCAATCAATCCCAACAAGATCGATATGAATAATCGTGAGCAACTTGAAGATTTACTTGTAGTGGTATTGAATGAAGCGCTAGAAGAAGCCGAAAAGGAACAAGCACAAGCGAGCCAATCATTATTAAGTGATTTACTTCCTGGTGGAATGGAGAATTTATTTGGATAATGAAATACACATTTACATTACTATATATTGGTGTCATGTTGTGCTTATGCATGCATACTATTGCTCAAGCTAATATAGTGTTCAATGCAGACTTTAACGACTGTGATGCCTTTGATAATGTATCTGCCGTCATGGGAGATATAGTCGGTAATCCCACATGTGAGTGTGCTGTGAATGGCTCTGGATTTAGATTTGATGGTATCAATGATAGCATCGGATATGAAGAAGGAGTAGAAGATTTATTGAATAATGACTTTGCGATCAGTTTTTACTTTTTTCTAGACATAGCAGCTGGGAATAACCAAGAGGTAGACTTAGTAAGTTATGGTGATAATGAATGCTTTCGAGATTCTTCTTTGACAGTTAGATACATCCCTCAGACAAATAGCATTCGGACAGAAGTATCAATCAATGATGCTATCATTTTTAATATGATCGGCGGTGTTCCTGGAAATACTTGTTGGAATTACATAGTGATCAATAAGAATCAAGATCGTCTTGAGATGTATATCAATGATGAATTAGTCGCAGACAATCTTGATTTTGACAGAGATTTCCAGTTCAAGCCTAATGGCATTCTTTCTATTGGTGGAAGTCCTTGTATCTCCAGTTTTACATCTCGCTTTAGAGGGCTCATTGATGAATTTAGAATTTATGACCGACCACTGGTTGAAAGTGAGGTGCTCAGTGAAAATCAACGTCCAGACCAAATTATCACTGAAGATCAGACAATATTTGTAGGAGAATCTCTAAATATTCAGACCGGGAATAACTGTACAGGATCATTTAGCTGGATGCCGACTGATAATCTGGCTGATTTTTTAACTAAGGATCCCATTGCCAGCCCTACGGAGACATCGACTTATACTTATACTGTGAATTATGGAACATGCTTTAGTAGAGATAGTATCAGAATAAGTATTGTAGAACCTGGCGAATCGCAGTGTGATAAGTTATTATTGCCGAATGCATTTACACCCAATAATGATCGTAGAAATGATGAATATGGCATCAGTAATGACTTCATTGTTGACAATTTAAAGTCATTTGAAATATTCAGTAAATGGGGTGAAAAAGTCTTTGATGCGATTGATATCAATGATAAATGGGATGGTAATTATAAAGGCCAGCAAATGAAGCCAGGAACACTCTTATATCGGATAGTTTATGATTGTAATGAAGAAGAATTCTGCGCAACAGGCAGTTTTGTTTTAATCAGATAATCCCAATTCTATTTTTGTCATAGAGACAAATCGCACTCCCTATTTCAGTTTTTATAATTTAACAATGATGAAATTGTTACAATTCAATATTATTTTCGTCATATTATGAGTAAGTTTAATTCATTAATGTTGATTAGATAAGTGAACTTTATAACATCTGTATACACCTCGTTTCAAATTCCACTATTCTGTTTTCTTATCATGTGCAGCCTTGGTGCATGCCAGCAATCAGTCGATACTGCAAAGAAAACAATATCGGAAAAGACAGTAAACAATAAGAAAGATGGCGAACCCTCTCTTAGTGAATTCAAAAGGACAGAGCCTAATCTGTCTGAAAATTCAAAGACGGATGTCAAACCGAAGCAACAAAAGTCGTCCTCTGAAACGAAAGTTAAAGCAGAACAAATAATTAAAGCAGAACAAATAATTAAACCAGAACAAGTAAAAATTTCTTCAAAACCTATTTCTCAGCCAAAGAAAAAACCAGACGTCAAAAAACCAGACGTCAAAAAGCCAATTGAAAAAAGACCATCTATCTTATTTGAAGAGCCTGTTTATGATTTTGGAGAGATAACTGAAGGTGATATTATCAAACATAAATTTAAATTTAAAAACACAGGTAATTCAGAACTAATCATAAAGTCCGCTTATGCGAGTTGCGGCTGCACTGATCCGAGTTATCCTTTCATTGGGACTCCTCCTGGAGAAGAAGGATATATCGGCGTGACATATAATTCCGTGAGCAAAGATGGGCCGCAGAAACCCGAAGTGTCAATCAAAACTAATATCGATAATAGTTCCTTTGTGCTATATCTTACAGGGACCGTCAAACCTAAGAAAAAGCAAGATGATGGTGAGAAGTCAGACAGTACAGAATTGAAAAAGAATGATTAGACATTGATTGTAATTAGGGATATTCAGAAGTAGAGATCTCAAAATTATTCCTCATTTAAAGCTCACTTCTAAAAGAACCTAAACCTGAATATGCCAAATTAATTAGCTTACATTCAACATTCAACGGCAAGCATTCAAACCTCATTTAACATTTAATTAATCACAGTCACATCACCTTTGTAATTCAAGATTTGACCATCAGTAAATTCAACTTTGATTAAATAGCCATAAACTCCTGTCGCCACTCGATCTCCTTCAAATGTTCCATTCCAATTTCCAATACCAACATCTTGGCTGTTCGCAGGCAGGTTCAACGCTTCGTATACGATTGTTCCCCATCTATCAAATACTTGCATTGATAATACCTGAGTAACTCCTATTCCCGTAAACACACTGAATTTTGTGTTTTGGAAGTTAACTTCTCCTGAGGAAACTGCTGCTGGAGACGGATTAGTAATCACTATATTTGGAATATAAACCTTTCGACTTTTCTTGACTTTTATCTGGAGCTCGTCTGTTGCTATACAGCCATCTTGATCGACTAGCTGTACCATCACCGTGACATCTCTATCAGCTCTAATCGCTACTCCATCACCTGTAATTGGTGTCACCGTCGCTTCCGTAAAATAATTAATGGAATCCACTCCAGCTTCTGAAATAATGTCTGGAATCAAGCGATATGCCTCACCGAGATCTATCGTAGTGTCTTGTCCTAAACTAATCATCGGTGCGGAAGGCTCGGTGAGATCTTCTGTGATTTTCATTGATGCTTGACATCCATCTGCATCAAATATATTAAACGTGTAGCTTCCTGCTCCTACATTTACACCTGTCGTATCATCAAATAATTGACCACCATCAATGATGCTAAATCGATAAGGAGCTACACCACCTTCTATATTTGTAACAGATATATTAGTCGTTTCTCCAGCACAAGAAATAGGATCATAATCACTTACTTCAAAGAATATTGGTTGTTCTGCGACTAGCTCAAATGAAGTCGAATCAATACATCCTAATTCATCTGTCACAGTTATCATATATACATCTGGAGCTAAATCATCAACGACTGTTCCTGTGATAGATCCGTCATTTGACCAATCATAATTATAGTCTCCAGTTCCACCACGTGTATCAACAGAAATTGTCCCTTGCGGATTGCGACAGCTGATTTCCATCGTCCCGAGTTCGTCAATTGTAAGCTGTAGTTCATCAGGTGAGACTACTGTAAATGTCGTATCAGTCTCACAGCCATTTAAATCATTTGTAATTGTAACTGCGTAATCTCCAGATCCCAAATTTGTCAACCTATTTGAAGTTTCTGTAGGAAAATCAGCCCATTCAAACACATAATCATTTATTTGTCCTATGACATCTAATTGTATCAAACCTGTTGTCTCTCCAAAACAGTCAATATCTTCTACATTGGTATTGGCACTATTTAATGTGACAACTTCTCCATCAGGTACATTGAAAAATGTTGTATCTGGTGGACAAACGCCATCAGAAATCACAACAAATTGATCACCAGCAGATAAGCTAGTTGATGTAGAAGCTATTCCACTATCACTTTCACCTGTTGACCAATTAAAATCAAATGTACCTGTACTGCCACCTGATGCAGTGATTGAATATGATCCATTCGCATCACCTGCACAGCTGGGATTAGTAATTGTTTGAGGTGTATCAGGAATGTTGATAGGAATACCATCATCCATAATCAATGGAAAATTCGATTCACATCCGACTGAATCTGTGATCATTCCGATATAATTTCCAGCAGAGATTCCGTCAAGTGACCCTTCACCATCAGTAATGTCGTCGTCAGTCGCTACAAGCATTCCATCAATGGTTTCAATATTATAAATATAAGGTGCTATACCATTAGTGACAATATTATCTGGGATCGTAATAGAGCCCAATCCACCTGTACATGTCGGAGGAACTTGTATAATATCAGTAAAAGATACAATGACTCTTCCAACTGTTTGGATTGTGATGGCCATATTATCTGAACACATAGTATTGCCTTCTATTGTACGTACGACTGTATACTCTTGGTCTCCAATCAAATCTTCTCTTCTATCAGCAATTACCACTGTACCATTATCATTATCAGACCAAGTGAATTCAAAAATATTATTTGGGTCTTCGAATTCAATAATACCATTGGCTGCACCACGACATGTCGCATCTTCTCTAGTCAGGATTTCAGGAAAATCTGCCTCAAGTTCTAAATCTAGTACTATGTCTGATAGTGTATCAGAACATCCAGTTGTATTTGAGACGATAACAGAATAAGTACCCATGCCCAATCCTTCACGCCTAAGTGATGTATCCGAAAATCCATCACTCCAAGTAAAGGTGACATTATTTGTAATGCCATCAATGGCTAATTCTATACTTCCATCATTACCTGTTCCTGAACACTTTGGCCCTATGGATTCAACAAGTGTAAGATTTGTCTCTTGAGGCGGAGAGATGAATTTTGAAAAGAATTCTGATTGACATTCTTCTTTACCTACAATTTTTAAGAAAATCCCATGATCACCTGCTGGTAATCCTTGAAGAGGCATTCCTGGATCACTTTCTATAACTCCATTAGTGATAATATATTCATTTGTGTCTGTCGGTAACAAGGAGAGTTCGAATCCGCCAAATTCTCCACCACATGGTATAGGTATCACTTTCAGTGAATCTTCATTTATATCAAATAGTTCATCTAAACGTGTTGGAACAATTGGAATTGGATTTGATGTTTCATATGAGCAACCAGCAGAATCCGTAATTGTTAGATTATAACTAGTTTCAGACACTAGATCATCTTTGACTGGATTGTCTGTTGTGTCTATAGTCATTCCATTGCTCCAGATAAAGGAATAAGGTTGAGCTCCTCCAGTTACTCTAACAGCAATCGCTCCAAATTCTGTAGCACAGCCAGGTTTTGAAGGCTCCAGGGACGATTCGTCCACTATTAAAGGAATCTTATCTTCGAAAACTATATTGTCAAATTCTATTGAACAGCCAGGACTGTTTTCAAAGGCGGCTATTAAAATATAGTCTCCTCCTTCAATATTTTCTATAAAGCGATCTCGTATTTCAGTTGTATCTGTAGACCCAACTTCGACAAATTTCAAGAAATAGTCACCTTGAGCACCCGTAGTGGGAGGTAGCGTGATCGAACCCAAAGTACCATCACAGTCAATCGGTTCTATACTCAAATCATTTTGAGTGATAGCAATACCTGCGTCATTCATTATACTCACATCGAAAGGACCTGCAATACATGTGGCATTGCCGGCAAGTTGGACAGTCAACTCATAATCACCTATATCTAGGTTGTCGACCATCGTACCGTTCTCCTGTCTGCCATCGATAAGCAGTATATAATTGTTTGTATCTGTCGGTGATATACTTAATTGTACAAAACCAGTTGTTTGTCCACATCCAGGGCCTTGAGATAATATTGAATCTTGGGAAATAGAAAGACCATCTATATTTTGAATATTGATTGGATCAGGAGGAATGAGTTCACATCCTCCACTGTCCGTGATTGTCAAAAAGTAGTCGGTATCAGGTAAAAGGTCATCACGTCTAGACTCATCAGTTGTCGTTCGAGTATCACTCCACCTGTACCTATACTGCCCCGTACCACCGGTCGGCATGATATCGATCACTGCACTTCCACAGTTCGCCATTGGAATTAGAGAATTGGGATCAACGTCTAATGTTGGGGCTAGGACTACTGTAAATGCTCCTGTACCATTACATGGATCCTCAGGAACTTGATATTCGAATGTATAACTGCCTGGGGGAATATCACGAATAATATCACCAGAGGCCAATATTTTTTTGTCATCTAAATCGACGATATCTCCATTTAAGTCAAATAAAGTAAAATTGTCAGAAAGATCTTGAGTAGGATCTGGTGGAGGAGGACTCACGATAAAAACAACGTCCGCAGTTCCATCACATCCAGTCAATGTATCTTGAACGCGTATCTGATATCCGATGGCATCAGACTCAGGATTTGGGACTACGACAAGTGATGTATCAGAAGGACAATTACCTGGAAAACCAAGAGCTTCATCATCCACAATCAAATTCCATGATGTACCGGCTAATAGTCCTTGCTCTCTTCTGTTTTGATATGAGAAAGTGATCGAACCATCGGCCTTAGAAACACCTTCTATAAAATTTGAAGATTCCGTATCTTCTAGTCTGACTCTGTAGGCGCCAACAACATTATCAGCTTGCGGTCTTCCTCCTTCTATATTCAAAGTCACCGAGCCAACTGCTAAAGAATCCGGACATGCAGGGGCAAAAGGTCCATCAATCGCGTAAGTGATTGGATCTGGAGCTTTCAAGTCGAATTGAGAAATAGTGTTACAACCAGTGATCGAATCAGTCACAGTGACCATATAGCTACCAGCACCTACGTTTTGTGCGACATCGCTACCACTGACGAATTGACCATTACTATCTTCCCAATTGTAGAAATACACATTCTGTGCGCTAGGTAAAGGAAAGACTTCAACAGTTAAACTAGTAGTTTGCCTAGGACCAGCAAAACAAAGTAATTCACCTAGAGCAGCTAAGTTTGGATTATCTAATACAATTGAAGACTGAAGACTTTCTTCAATATTTATTTGGACTGATTCGTTAAATATGACATTTGGGGTTGGAGCACTATCTGTGATGTTGACAGAATAAGATTCGCCAGGATTTAAATTCTCTATGAGTAGTTCACCATTTTCATCAGGGATAGGATCTGTCGGGATGTTTTGACCAGAAGCAGAAACGACACGGGCGTTATATGGTGCTTGTCCACCACAAACTTGGAGCCTTAGACTTCCTGATCCAGGATCGTTTCCACCACATGGAGTGGGAAAAGCTGTTGCAGTAGTACATCCTATATCAAAGAAATTACCCACTTGACAAAAATCATCAACTCCAATTCCATTTGGAGAATCAGGGTCAGTGGAACCAATATTAAATTCAAAACCATCTACTTCTGGAGTGATAGAGACAGAAGTGGGATCACTTGAAATACCTATCACCCTAAATTCAAGTGTTGCAATAACTGCATCTTGAGCAATATCTGAGCTAACGCCATCTGGGTGAAGCCACAATATCCTAATAACACCATTTTCTCTTGATGAAACACTTAAATTGTCACATGTAAATCCTTGAACTACAGGAACGACTACATCACAATTTAAATATTCTAATAACAATGGATCCCAAGTGATAGGAATTTGAATAAATTCCACATCCTGAACTGCAGAAATTGTGATGTCAATAAAAATCGAACCACCAATAACTGGACTCTGGTTTTCAAAGAAAAATCTTACATCTTCATCACCTGTACAGTCATCATTTTGGGCAAAGCTATGTCCCATCGATATGACTTGAAAAGCAAGTGCAAGTAGAAGGTATCTGAAACGGTTAGGCATTAAGGACAAATCTAGTGGATAAAACGAACAATTTTCGGCTGCAAATGTATGCAATTCTGCATTATACAAGAGTCTTCTTTGACATATAACGCGATGCATGGAAAAACGGTGGTTTTTAGCTGTTTATTGTCCATTATCATAGGTAGAATGCAGACAAATACGAATGTATTTTTAAGTATTAATTTTTCCTGACAATCTTTTGAAGAAGTTTACTCTAAAAATCCATGTTTTAATGGTGAATATCTTCTAATCTATAATGA
>Ga0209828_1000394_pt1 | contig 42398 bp, 31 predicted proteins | sample MaitaG_FD_187429 | JGI IMG/M metagenome (GOLD analysis project Ga0209828, IMG submission 187429) | Marine algal microbial communities from Maine, USA - Maine_Asex2 metaG (SPAdes) (version 2) | ecosystem: Host-associated > Algae > Red algae > Unclassified | place: Maine, USA | collected 2015-01-05
TTTGACAGCTCGTTCGAGGTTGTCGAGATGCTCGACCACTTGCCCCGACACGCGTTGGCCCACTTTGGCAGGATCGACGTCAAAGACTGCGACGATGGGGAAGCCGCGCTCGCCGAAACCCGCATGATTCACCAGCGCCTGGCCCAGGTTTCCCAACCCGACCACGACCACGGGCGACTGTTCGTCGAGGCCAAGTTCGAACCGGATCGAGCGCAACAGATGATGCACCCGGTAGCCGACGCCGCGTGTGCCATAGCTGCCGAGATGCGACAGGTCCTTGCGAAGCTTGGCGGCGTTGACGCCTGCCAGCTCGGCGAGTCGAGACGACGACACGGTATCGACCGCGTCTGCTTCGAGTTCCTCTAGACACCGCAGATAGAGCGGCAAGCGCGCCACCGTGGCGGCGGGAACTTGCAGCGATTCAGCGGGCACCCGAGCAGGCTACGAAATTGTGCACAGGTTCACAAGCTGTGTCACGGGTGTGACACAGTGAGCACTTCGGCCGAGCCGATCTCAGGGTGAACGCAGCGCCCGTCGGCGCAGTTTGCCGCCCAAACCTCGCGGAAGCTCGTCGACAAATTCGAACCGCGACGGCACCTTGTACCCGGCCAGCGAGACACGACAATGGTCCCGAAGCTCGGCGGCCAGCAGGCTGCGTTGTTCAGCTTCGTCGATCATCGCCACGCTCGGCACAATCCAGGCCACCACGACTTCGCCGAACTCACGATCGGGGGCGCCAACAACGGCGACGGCCTGAACCCGATCGTCACTCAGCAACCGCTCCTCGACCTCGGTGGGGTGAACGTTGAATCCAGAGCAAATGATCTGGTCTTTCGATCGACCAACGATGTACAAGTACCCCTTGTCATCAACGACCGCGAGGTCTCCAGTGCGCAACCAGCCTTGAGGGTCGAGCACGTTTGCGGTCGCTGCCGGGTCTCCCCTGTAGCCAGCAAAGATGTTGGCGCCCCGGGCCCACACTTCACCGACATCGCCGATCAATGCGTCATCGCCGAACTCATCGACAAGTCGCAGCTCAACCCCAGGCACTGGCCGACCGACCGACGTGGCCGGCGCTGCGAGCCCCACAGAACTGGTCAGCGCAGGCGAGGCCTCGGTCAGACCGTAGCCCTGTCGCAACGTGAGCCCGACCGTCGCCGTGACCTGTTTGGCGAGCGAGCCGCTGAGCGGCGCTGCCCCGCTGATTGCCAGCTTGACTGACGCCAGCGCTTTGGCGTCAGGGCTGGCTGCGGCCAGCCGATGCCAAAAGACCGGTGGCGCGACCAACAAGGTGACCTGTCGCTCGTCGACCGCAGCGACCACCGACTCGACCGTGGGTTGGGGCACTAACACCAGGGTTGCTTTGAGTGCCAGCGACACGCCGAGGACCGTGACCAGACCAAGTACGTGCGTCAGCGGCATCACGCCGAGCACGACGTCGGCGGCCTCGCCGAGTTCTGCCGAGTGATCAATCGTCGACCGGATCGACGCTTCGACGTTGGAATGGGTCAACTCGGCCAGGCGCGGCTTGCCCGCCGTGCCGCTCGTAAAGAGCAATAGCGCTGGCGAATCCGGATCGATCGCAACGGAATCGACGCTTGCATCAGGCTCGCCTGGGCCCTGTATCGCAGCACTCGCAATCGCATAATCGGCCCAAGCGAGGTGTTCGCGACCAAGAGCTGCACACGCCTCTTGTTCTGCGGCAGCCAGATCGGGCAGCGTGATGACCAGAGCTGGTTCTGCCAACGAACAGGCGCGCTGGCGCTCAGCGAGCGGATACTGCGGACTAAGCGGCAGAACCACTGCGCCGGCGGCAATGACTCCCAAGACGGTCTCAATGAACTCGATGGATGTATCGCCGATGACGGCGACGACCGCGCCGAGGCCACAGCGCCGCGCAACGACATGACGCATGGTGTCGATAGCTAGCGCAAGGTCGCCGTAGCTCCGCTCTTCGCCGTTGCAGATCAGCGCCGTCGAATTGGCAACACGCGGGTCATCACTCACTCCTTCGCTGACAAAGCCAACGATTCCAGAACCAGCAGTGGCCATGTCGTGATCGTAGGCCGCCGAGCAAGAGCGTCGCGGCCCCCGCTGTGCGGCCTGGGTTGTCTGGCCCCTAGCCCGCGAACCAACTCGGCGCTGTGGCCTTCACCGAGTGCCACCTCTGCCCGATTCGGGAGGGGTCATGACCCCACCATCGTCGAACCCGCCGAACCATCGCCAGCCCCGTCATCGCCAGCTCCGCGTCGCCCGACACCGGCGTCACCTACGCACGAGCATCGCGAGCATCGTTGTGCTGCTTGCCTCGTTGTTGTTTGCCCAGGTTGCGGCCACCGCGCAGGCGGCGCCAGCTCGAGACACATCGATGGAAGCCGGCTTCCTTTCTGGCCTGAATCAGCAACGGGCAGCCCGAGGAGTCGCCCCGCTCAGGCTGAGTCCCTCAATGTCGGGAGCCGCCGCTGAATGGACGACGCAGATGGTCAGCGGCAGCTTTCTTGCTCACGCATCCGATATCAAGCCAGGTGTTCCGAGTGGATGGTCAAAGATCGGCGAGAACGTTGGCCGCGGCCAAAGCGTGACCTCGCTGACTCAGTCGTTCATGGCAAGCCCAGGTCACGCGCGCAATGTGCTCGACCCCGATTTCACCCACGTCGGAATCGCAGTCATCGTGCACCCCGGCGAACGCGTGTACACCACGCACCGGTTCGCTGCCCTCGCCACACCAGCAGCACCGCCGGCACCAGACGCACCGCCGGCACCAGACGCACCGCCGGCACCGCCCATGCCGCCCGTGCCACCCGTTGTTCCGACCAGCACTGCGGTCCTACCCCCAGCACCACCAGTTACGACCACGCCACCACCAACGGTGCCTGCTGCGGCCGCCTTTAGGGTGACTGAAGTCGTCGCACCAGACCCACCGCCGCCACCGCGCATCAACGCCGCTGCGATACCGGTGTGGCAGGACATTGATCATGTTCGGGCCGCAGTAGCCCGCAAGGTCGCTACCTTTCGCGGACTTCGCCAACCCGCCTCTGTCACCTAGCTATCAGATAGCAGACCTCAGGTGGCGAGCACCAGCTGCCATAGCGTCGCTCCGATGATGACGGCAAGCAACAAGCCGAGCACCAGCACCGTGGCCGGCCTCATGGCTCGCGTCGCGGACTCAGCGACACCGCAGTGTCGACGCCCGGGCGGCTCGATGGTGTCAGGTGCACCTCGCTGCCCTCGCTAATGCCGAGATCGGCAGCAGCCGGTGCTCGGTTCATCACGAGGGCTACCATGCCGTTGCTGTCGGTAATCAAGCCAACCTCACCGGAACCGAGCGCTTCAAAGTGGGTTGCCACCACACCGGGGCGGCGGCGATCGCCAATCTGCATCGAATAGTGCGCATGCTCAAGTTCATCGGGGTCGACGTTGAGTTGCGCATTGCCGAATCGGTCGACCCACAAAACCTCGCAGCGCAGCGTGTCACCATCGCGTTCGCTCACCGGCACAACCGCTGGCATCAATTTCGAAACGTCAATAGGAGTACCTACCTCGTCGAGCGCGGCACCAGCGCAGAGGTGAGCGCCGACGGGCCCAAACAGATCACGACCATCAAAGGTCGGGCCGGGAGCCTCAAGGCGATACGGCGAGTCGGTGATATCGACCGCGGCGGTAGCCCCGCCGACCAGCGCGACCGCCGGCGCAAGCAGGCCATTGTCGGGACCGACCAGGATTGATTCGCCGTCGCCTACCTCGACGGCAACTGCGCGCCGGGTGCTTCCGACCCCGGGATCGACGACTGCGACGACGACACCCGGATTGAGATAACGAGCTGATCTGGCCAACGCCAGACCACCGGCCCGAGTGTTATGCGCGGTGACGTCGTGGGTGACGTCGACGATTCGCACCGCCGGAGCGATCGACCACATCACCGATTTGACGACGCCAACAAACTCGTCACGCAGGCCATAGTCCGTAAGAAAACTGATTGTGTCGAAGCGCATCGGCGCGCCGACTCGGGATTCAGGAGCCAGTTTCGACGTAACGGCTATCGAGGAACGTATCGAGATCAGTCGTACGGATGCGGTAAGACTTGCCCACCCGAACCGCGGCCAGCTCGCCAGACTTTATGAGGCGGTACACGGTCATCGTTGAGACTCGCATGTCGAGAGCGACCTCAGCGACAGTGAGGTAGCGGGGCCGTTGGCTGTCGTTCACGATGCGGTGTCCTTCGGATCAGTCGGCAGAGATGCGGAAGCTCGTGCGGTCCGAAACCGTGAGCCCCTGTTGACGACAGTCACTCTAGAGGCTTGTTTCGGTTCTGTCACCTTGAGGAACATATGACGCATTGGCCCCAAAATGGTCGGTGCTCATTCGGCGGCCGCGCTACTCGCCCAGTTCGATACTGCGAGCAGTCGCCGCTGCGATGCCGGCGGCGATGATCGCCTCAAGGCCACCCGCCTGCATCTGCGCAATCGCGGCCGCCGTTGTGCCGCCAGGAGACGTCACGTTGGCCCGCAGTTGGGCTGGATCTTCATCAGAGGCAGACAGCAGCGTGGCCGCGCCCAGCAAGGTTTGACGACCGAGATCGTTTGCCACATCGGGGGCGAGTCCCTGCTCGATCCCGGCTGCGATCATGGCCTCGGCGAGCAAGAACACATAGGCGGGTCCGCTGCCCGATAGACCGGTTACTGCGTCGAGGTCTGCTTCGTCGACGACGGCCACCGTGCCGACAGAAGACAGAATGCCAATGGCCCAATCAATGTCGTCGGGTTGCGCGTTCGCTGACGCTGCGATCCCCGCAGCTCCTTGCCCAACGAGCGCGGGCGTATTCGGCATCGCTCGAACGACGCGCGTTTCGTGACCAAACCCGTCGGCCAATGCTGCGATGCGCACCCCGGCAGCGATGCTCAACACCCGCTCGACGCCCTGCGGTCCGAGGTCACGGGCGACCTCGCCAACGTGTTGCGGCTTGACGGCGACCAGCACATTGCTAACCTCAAATCCAGCGATCGACGCCTCTGCACACGACCCGATGAGGTGCAGTCCATCGAAGGTTGCAGCCAGGGCGGCTCGGCGTTGGTCCGAAGGTTCGATGACCCCGATGTCAGATGCGCCCGCCCACCCTTTTGCGATCAGCCCGCCGACCAGCGCTTCGGCCATCTTGCCGCCCCCGGCTACGCACAGCTTCACGACGACTCCTTTCGCTTCCGTTGCGCCTGGTTGCGCGTTGGTCGCTCATGTGTATGACTCGTGTTTATGAAAGGTACTGAGTCGGGTTGTACGCCACACCATTCACGCGAGTCTCAAAGTGCAGGTGTGGACCGGTCGAGTTGCCCGTGCTGCCGACGGTACCCACCGAGTTGCCCGCCGAGATCTGCTGACCGGGGGTGACGTTGATCTGGTTCAAGTGCGCGTACGCCGTGACCAGGCCGCCACCGTGATCGATGGTGACGAGCAAGCCGAATCCGCCCTCATTGCCCGCTCCAATCACGCGACCTGAACCTGCAGCAATGACCGGGGTGCCGATGTTGGCGGCAAGGTCGATTCCGTTGTGCATACGGCCCCAACGAGGTCCGAAGCTCGATGTCAACGTGCCACCTGCGAGCGGGTTGATGAGCGACGAGGTACCGGTCGTCGGAGCGCCCACGAGACCCGCGTTCGAGCGGTCAACAGCGGTGTCGACCGGCACTCGCCCAGCAGCAAGATCCGCGAGGCGCTGAGCTTCACGTGCGGCCTCTTCGCGTGCCACTCGTTCGCGCTCGGCTTGAATACGAGCTGCCTCGCGAATCGCCTCTTGGCGCGCTTCTTCTTCGACGATCAACCCGACGAGTCGATTCGTCAGTGCATCTTCGCCAGCAGCGTGTGCATCAATCTCAGCCTGGAACTCGACGATCCGCTCCTCGAGAATCTCGGCGAGCCGCTGTTGATCTGCGATCGACGCATTGACCTCGGCGAGCTGCTCAACAGCTTGGGCTTCGCGCGATAAAATCTCTCGCTCGGCGACCTCGGCCCTGCCAACTGCGAGTTCTCGATTCGCCTCAGCAATGCGCAGCTGATCGAGGATGTCGTTGCGGCTGGTGCTAACCGCCGAGAACAACGCCCGACGTCGCTGGCCGTCATTGATGTCTTCAGAGGCGAGCAGCTGATCATCGCCGCGGGGCTGCACGTACGCACTTATGGCCTGACGCTGCAGCTGGACTCGCAGATCGGTGATGTTTTGCTGTTCTGCGGCCACCTGCGCCTTGGCCGATGCAACATCGCTACGCGCTTTGTCGAGCCGAGCTCGAGTCGCTTCGAGTGCCGATTCTCGGGCGGACAGGTCTTCAGACAACAGCCGCAACGCTTCTTCGATCTGTTCGTTGGCAGCCAACAGGGGATTGAGGTCAGCGGCGGCCCGTGACCGTTCGGCGCGAGCCTCGTCACGGACGGCGCGAAGCTCTTCGATCTCAGTGGTCTGGGCATCGACATCGCCAGGAAGGACCTGGGTGCACAGGCACAACACGAGGCAGGCCAGAAGCAAGCGGTGGAAAGTTCTCATTGGTATGGGCGCCCCGATGTTGCACAACAACGCGTCCGGGGCTTCGAGAATGTAACACGACCGCAACACTGTCACGGTGCGCGTCACAGGATTCCGCAAAGAAACTTTGATCGGCTGACTCGCGGTATCGCTAGATCAGGTGGCCGCCGGGCCTCAAAGGCCTCTCGGAAGCCGCAAATCAACGGGCAACGACAAATCAGCGGCCGCCCATCCGCTTCGATACGCGAGAGCGACGGCAGCTGCTTGACTGTTCACACCAAGTTTGCGCAGGATCGCCTTGACCTGGGTCCGCACAGTGCCAACAGAAACAAACGACGACTCGGCGATCTTTGCCACCGAGTGGCCTTCCATCAACAGACACAAGACTTCGTTCTCTCGTCGCGACAGCGACTCGAAGGGCATGAAACGGTCATCGCGATCAGATCGATGATGTCGGAAGAGTTCACTCAACTCGCGACGGCGATGCGCGGGCAGTAGCTGTTCGCCCTTGACCATCGCCAGAATCTGGTCGACGGTGTCAACCATCAATTCGCTTGTGCCTACGAGGCCCCCGGCGCCGGCCTCGACAGCGGCGGCGAGCAACAGCTCATGGGTGCTGTCGGACAACACGGCGACCGTGGCTCCTGTATCAGCGGCAAGCTCGACGAGGCGCAAGCTACCTGCGAGTCTCGGCCCGGGTTGAATTCGCACAAGCACCAGCGCCGCAGGACGATCTGCCAGCTCGGCTACGAGTTGATCGACCGTCGTTGCCTTGAGCGTGCGCACTGCACACCCTTCGGCTGCGAGGACCATCGCAAGGCTTCCGGCCAACAGCGAATGATCGTCAACGATGAGCACCGGCGCGACAGCCGTGCCGTTGGTCTCAAATTCTGCAGTTGTGTGGGAGTCGTCCACGGGGGTTTCCAAATCTCATCGCCACAAGATCAGACCCCAGTGTGCCGCGCCACTCCCCCGTTTGCTGTAAGCAATTCGCCCTAATCGCCTGCGGTTCAAACGGCCCACGCAGGCTGAAATGCATCGACTTGTACTGCGAGATCTGCGACGAGCTCGTTGAGCTAGTTCAGCCCGAGCTCAGCGCGAAGTTCGGCGAGCTTGTCGTCGGCCTTGGCCAACGACACGGCTTCGCGCAATTCTGCCTCGGCGCCTTCAGGCGTCGACTGAGCGACCTCAGCCTTGGCCTTGGCTTCGGCCATACGGGCCTCGATCTTGCCCTCGACCCGTTCGAGACTCGGCGTGTCATGCTCGAGCGCACCCGACATTGCCTCGACAGCCTTGTTGACCTCTTCTTGCATCTCGGCTTGCTTGAGCTGACCCATCAATTGCATGCGCTTGGCAGCCAGTTCCTGCACCCGCATAGCGTTTGATTGGACGGCGTTGTTTGCTTCGTCAGCCTGGGCGACTGCGATCTCGTATTGACCCTTGAGGCTCTCGAGGTTGCTCTCAGATGCCTGCAGCTTCATTGCGAGGCTCGACGCGGTGTTGGTCCACTTCTCGACACCAGCACCATCTGACTCGGTCTTGGCCCGCTCGGCTCGCAAGAGCGCTTGCTTTGCCATTTCGCGCGCTTCACCGACTTTGGCGGCCGACTTCTCGATGTTGGTCTCGAGGAGCTCGCGATGGGCAATTACCTTGGCTGCTTGATTACGCAGCTGGCGGTCCTGCTTTCGGGCCTCATCGATCGCCTGCTCGATCTCGACCTCGGGATCCATGGCATTTTCGGCCTTGATCCGGAAAAGGGTCTTCAGGTAGTTAAAAACTCGCTTGAACACTGGTGCTACTCCTGACAGCTACTTGCTACAAGAATGCTAGGGCAGATCTACCCCATCTGCGCCTGGTCCGAACGACTCATCGTGGTTACGTCTCAACGGCGGCGTCGGCGAGAGGTCGAACGTCGAGAGCTCGATGAGCGCGATCGAGTGCGAGAGCTGCTCGACCGGCTCCGTCGTCGACTCGTCGATCGCCGCCGCGACGAGCTTGCGCCGCCGAACACTCCGCCACCCGAACGTGGACCCGATGATCGCCCTGAGGAGGTTCGTCGCGATCGAGACGAACCGCTCGAGCGCCCGCGCGTCGACCGATTGTTGGTGCGCGAGCCACCGCCGAAGATGTCGCCAAATCCGCCACTCGAACGACGTGACCGTCGACCGCCCAGCATGCCGCTGCCGGCGATCAAGATGTCGAGCAATCCGCCCCCGCTACGGCGCCGCGACCTGCTGTAGGGCACACGGGGCCGCGGTTGGCGTCGTTCGAGACTGCGTGGTGGAGCCGCTGGGGTTTCGGGCGCGGGCGTGTCGAGCACCGGCGCTTCGATCTGGGGCTTCTCAGGGATTGGTTCGCCGGCCATGATTGCCTCAGCGGCGTCCATCTGCCAGCGCGCATGCGCCACGCGCGCTCCCAATTCGGACAGTTGACGAAGATCGGCTTTCTCGAGCGTGTCGAGCGTCTCGATATCAGGGATCTCGTCACTGATGGCGGTGTAGGTCGCCGTGGCCTGGCGGTAGTGCTCGATGACCTGATCGTTCTCGCTGAGATCGACGGGGCTCGACAATACAAGCACGTCGTTGGCCAACTCATCGAGCTCGGTCTGCAGCTCGGCTCGAATTTTCTGCGCCGTTTCAAGGTCGCTTCCGGCGTCTTTCTTGCGTCGGCGCCGGCCACTGAACCAAATACCACCGCCAACAAGCACCGCACCGATCGCGAGCCACGGCCAGATCGAGCCGCCGCCCGAGTCGTTTGACGTCGTGGAGGGTGACGAAGTGGTGCCGCCTGAACTCGTGGTACCACCCGAACTAGACGAACTCGATGAGGCCGTCAAGCGGTCGAAGTCACGAACGACATCGTCCATGAAGTCTTCGGGATCACTCCAATCATCGCTGTCAAAGGCTGTTAGGGATGCATTCTCGACCGAATCAGACGCACTGCTTGCGAACTGCACGACCTCGAAACCGTCGCTGTCGATGAAATACACAAGGACGTTGCCCTTTGGGCGCACGAGATCTCGTAGGTCGTCGCTAAAATCAACCCCCACATCGCCCGCCATCGACACGAAGTACCAGGCGTCGTCGCTGCCGCTCGCTTGTCGCACCAACTGTTCAAAATCGTCTGCATCGCCAAATGCGCCCTGCTCGAGGTAGTACCCATCAGACTCGAGTGCCCCTGCAATGAGGTCGACATCTTGGGCACCCGCTGGGGGCGCAATAGCAATCACCGCTGCAAGGAGCAACGCGAGCGAGCCAACAACACCGGCCGCTGCGCGGGGTGCAAGGTATTTGAAGATCACGGCTGGCGCTCCTTTGTCGCGTCTTGAGGAGTCTATGGACTGTGTATCCGGGCACGGGCCGCAGCAACAGGGCGGCTAGATTGAGCACAGACGAGCGCTTGGAGATCTTCATGGGACTGTTCAGCCGAATGCAACCAACGATGGTGACGCCCGAAGAGGCGCTTGCCGGACGAGACGAAGCGATTCCCGTTGCGGCCGCTCATCTGATTACTGGCAACCCGATGCTGCCTCCCTATCCCGAGTCCTTTGGCCAGATCGATCTTGCGATGGGGTGTTTCTGGGGCGCCGAACGAATCTTCTGGCAGGCCCCCGGCGTCTGGACAACCGCAGTCGGCTACGCCGGAGGGTTCACAAAAAACCCGACGTATCAAGAGGTCTGCAGTGGCCGCACGGGTCACACCGAAGTCGTGCGAGCGGTCTTTGATCCCGAGCTGACCTCGTTCGACGAGATGCTCCAGCTGTTCTGGGAAAGCCACGATCCAACGCAAGGGATGCGCCAAGGCAATGACGTCGGCACCCAATACCGATCCGCCGTGTACTGGCGCACCGAGGCCGAACGCAGCGCCATTGAAGCCAGCGCTCGTCGTTTCCAGCCTGCGCTTGAGAGCGCCGGCTACGGCCCCATCACATCCGACATTGCGGCGGCAGGGCCGTTCTACTTCGCCGAGGACTACCACCAGCAGTACCTGGCAAAGAACCCCAATGGCTACTGCGGCATAGGCGGCACCGGGGTCTCCTGTCCCGTCGGAGTCGTCAGCGCTGACTGAGCCTGACGGTGGACCGCATTCTCGACGTCGATCTGCTGGCCTTTGAGCGCGGCAGCAAGTCCGAACGCAAGGCCGTCGTCGATGGCGTGACGCGCAGTCTTGCCACCGGGTTCGTCTACACCGCGCACGACCTGAGTGCGTCCCTCGTCGACGACGCGTACTCGATGTTGAACGCGTTCTTCGACCTCGACTCCGAGACCAAAGATCAGTACCACGCAGCAGGCACCCACGGACAGACCGGCTACACGGGGCTCCTCGTCGAAACCGCTGCAACGAGCGATCACCCTGACTGGAAAGAGATGCTCAACTGGGGCGCGCCGCTGCCGGCCAGGCACCCGCTGCGCACGCAATTCCCTGAGCGCTACCACGATCCGGTGATGCCCGAAACCCATGTGCCCGGTATCTCAAAAGTGTTGGCCGAGTTCCACGCACGCCTGGCCGAACTTCAGCGACGATTCCTGCGAATCATTGCGGTTGGTGTCGGCGCCGATGAGTCACTGTTTGATGACACTGTCCAGCAGGGCGCGAACCTCACTCGGGCGATTCGATACCCGCCCATGAGCCAGGCCCCCGGCACCGAACACGTCTGGGCCGGAGCGCACGCAGACATCAACCTGATTACTGCTCTACCTCGGGCCACAGCCCGAGGCTTGCAGGTTCGCGTCGACGACGCGTGGGTCGATGCGATTCCCCCAGACGGTCACATCATCGTCAATACCGGTTTGATGCTCGAGCGACTCACCAACGGTCGCATACCCCCGGGTTGGCATCGGGTCGTGGCCGACAGCGAGCAGGCGGGCCAACGCCTTTCGGTAGTGCAATTCTGTCACCCGGCTCCGTGGACTCTGCTGAGTCCTCTGGCGTGCTGTGTTACGCCCGAGCACCCGCAGCGCTTCCTGCCGGTTCGCGCAACCGATGCGCTCGACGATGTGTTGTGGCAGATCAACCTGGTCGAAGACGGCCGCAGGGTCGCCAACGACGAGCCGTAGCCGTTCGACCAGCGCTACCCATTCAATACCGCAGCGAGGCGTTCGGCCGTCGCGGGCGACATGCCACCTGAAATCACCATCCGCGTATCGCTTGCTGGCAGCCGAGCCAGCACGGGGGCTGTGACGACCCGACCATCGACCTCAATCGCGATCGTGATCGCTGCGTCGAGATCCTGTTGGCTCAGGTCGCGAAACGATTCGACAAGCCACTGACGAAACGCGGGGCTGATCGTGACATCGACGGCCGGCTGACGGTTGAAGAGCGCGACGCTCGCAGCGGTGATGGCCTCGCCGCTGCCGAAGATGGGATCGCCTGGCGTGAAGCACGACGGCTCGAGTGCAGCAGCAACCGACTCGGGAATCGAATCGAGGCCGCAGGGCGAGGCGGTGACCGCGGCGACCGGCCAGACCCGCACCGATTCCGGCGTCGCATTGGGTGCCAGTTCGACCCACGGCTCAGGCGTTTGCGTGATCAGGTTGCTCACCTCAGCAAGCAAGCGCCACGAGGGTGGCACGACCGGCGTCGAATCGGGCGGCGCGAACCCGATCTGATAGAGCTCGCCGTCAGCTTCGAATCGAATCTCGTCGAAGTTGTCAAAGATCCGTTCAACCGGGCTCTCGGGCGTCGGGCCAGACCATCGATCGACGAAAACTCGGCCGGGCTGACCGTCACAGAGATCGCCATCTCGCCACGTGCCGCCTTGGGGCATAGTCAGCGCCCCCACGTCAAGGCCAAGACCCATTGCGTCTGCGAACAACCCGAGCGTGGCGCGCTCAAAGCCCGATTCTTCGAAGAAAGGATGGATATGAATCAAGCCATCGGCGTGGCTGTGAATGCCGAGTGGGTCCGCGTCGGAGTCGAACGGAGCGAGCACATCATCGCAAACTCGCACGACGTATGCCGCGTGCCAATGCGTCGTGCCGGGTGATGGCCCGGTCGCTGCAAAGCTCGAAGTACCGGCAGTCTCGGTTTGGCTGGCGCCAGAGTCTCCAGTGCCTGGCGAGAACTGCGTTGTGAGTGCCACATCATCGATTGCGATCGCACACCCTGTCGCTGCGAGGAGCACGACCACGATGAGCGCGACAACAATCTCGTATCTGCTTCGATGGAACCGATCTGCCATAGCGACAGGAACGGTAGCAGCGCGTGTGGCCCGACTTTGGGCCAGACAGCTGCTCTCGTTGGGTCAACCGTGGTGTGGTCAGCCGTGGTGTGGTCAGCCGTGGTGTGGTTAACGGTGAGGTGGTTCGAACAGATCGGCTCGACGACGACGCCCGGCAACGAACAACAGGCCGCCCAAGGCGAGCAGCACGGTCGAACCAGCTGCAAGTGCTCGCGACGACGCACCCGTGATCACGAGTTCAAGGACCTCATCGGGCTCTGCCACAGGCGCAGGCGGTGGTGGCGGGTCCAAGGCCGGCGGCGGCACAAAGACCGGCGGCGCCGGCGTGCGGGTACTCGAATCATCGGTGTTGTTCGTCAGATCAGGGTCATCGGTCGATGAGGTCACTGTCGCAATGTTGGTGAACGTCGTCGACCGAGCGGCATCGGCATCAGCCGTTGCCGTATAGGTCAGCGTGGCAGTCGCGTCGACGGCCAATTCGGTGGCCTTAGAGCAGGTCAACTCACGGGCGTCATCGGCTGCGAGGGCGCAGTTCCAACCGTCAACGGCTGGCAACTCGTCATAGCTGATGCCCTCAGGAAGGGTGTCGACGACCACGACGTTAGCGGCGGGATCTGGGCCATCATTGGTGATCGCCAGCGTGTAGGTCAGCGAGTCACCTCGATCAAGCGGACCTGCGTTCGAGTTCGTCTTGACAATCGACAGATCTGCAGAGCGGGTTCTCACCGTGGTGGTGGCGTCATCTTTGGGCCTCGGCGCACCCTCGATCGGCTCGCCTCCATCGTTGACCGGTGTGCCAACGACGTCAGCCATGTTCGCAATGGTGAAGCGAACGACTGAGGCGAATGACACGCTAACCGACTCGCCGGGCTCAAGGACCTGCTCGCCTTCAGGGATCGCTATCTGCACGTCGAGCACGCTGTCGTTGACCTCGGTAACGCGCACATCCACGCCTCCGGTGTTCGTAACCGTGAAGCACCAGATCACCGCTTGGCCGACATCGACGACTGCATCGGGTCTCGCGTCGGCGCAGCCGCGCTCGGCGTCAGTCTGCACCAGCTTGATCAGCTCGATAGCCGTCGACTCGACGACTGCGTCGTTGGTAGCGCTGACGTCGGCGAGGGTCGCGATCGGGGTGCCGTCAGCCTCGGACGGAGTCGCGAGAACCGAAGCCTTGCTGATGTTAGTGATCGCCGGGAACCGGTCGTCGAGACTGAACCCAATGCTGGTGTTCGGCGCCAACGATGGCTGGCCGTTGCCATAGTCGGCCAGTACGTCGACGTCTGCCAGGCCAAGATTGCCATTGTTGAACACGATCTCGGTCAGGGCAGTGTTGCCGGTGTTGGTCACCACGAAGCACCAGCGAACGTCTTCGTTGGGCAGGCCCACGAGATATTCGTCGATGGTCTCAATCGCGTCGTTGCAGCTGCGGTCGAAGGCAATGACGGTGTTCGTAAGAGCGATGCTCGGGATCAGCGCTTCGGTTGGAATGACCTGCGCCTCGTCGGTTGCCCCGATGGGACCACCTGGACCGTTGCCCGACACCGTGGCGACGTTGGTCAGCACCGTGCTGTTGGTGATAGTCACGTCGTAGCTCTCATCGGCCGTCTCGTCGCGAGCCAGATCACCAATGGTGATGCTGCCGGGCGCCTGAGGATCGAACACCACAACGTCGGTAGCGGTCGCTCCCCCGACGTTACGCACCGATACGCAATAGGTGACGACATTGCCGAGCGATACCTCTAGGCCCGGTCCAATACCGGGAATGCCAAGGTCGAATATCGGACATTCGCCATCTGGCCCGGGCACGACTGTCTTGACGATCGCCAGCTCTGGAACCAGCAACGGCGACACCGTGATGCGTGCCGTATCGACGTCTGGGGGCAGCGGACCGTTCGGACCCTCGCCGTTAACGGTGGCGGTATTGACCAACGGTGTCGACGTCGTCACTTCGATGTCGAAGGTGCGGGTAACTTCGCTTCCGGCTGTCAGATCTCCGACGGTGCCGTCGAAGCCAGTGGGTGCCTGAGCATCAGAGATTACGACCGAAGTCGCATCACCCAGGCCGATGTTCTTCACGGTCAAGCAATACGTGGCAGTGTCGCCAGCGATGAGATCGAGGGCGGCACCCGCACCCTCAACACCGTCTTCAAATGCCGGGCAGACACCCTGAGGGCCACCAACAACGGACTTGACGATATCGAGAATGGGCTCAGGCACGTCGGAAGGAGAAATCACCGCGGTATCAGAATCTCCGGGCGCTGCTCGGCCGTCGGGGCCACGGCCCGCGACCAAGGCGGTGTTCACCGTGGGCGTGGTCGAGGTCACCTCGAGGTCATAGGACCGGGTCGCCTCAGCGCGTGCAGCAAGATCGCCAATGATCCGATCGAAGTCGTCGGGCGCCTGCGAATCGGTGAGCGTAACGCTGTTGGCATCAACGTTCGACAGGTTCGCGACCGAGATGCAGTAGGTAACGGTGTTACCGAACAGCGTGGCGAGTGGCGTACCCACACCAACGATGCCGTTGTCAAAGTCGGGGCAGTTGCCATTAGGGCCGGCAACCACTGTCTTGACAATTTCGAGACGTGGCAGTGGCGCACTACTTGGATCGACACCTGCCTGATCGGTATCGGGGGCAACGGCACCATTCGGGCCCTCGCCGTCGACGCGGGCGGTGTTGACCGTTGGTGTTTGGGCGTCGATCACGAGATCGAACGATCGAGTTGCTTCGGTGTTCGAAGCCAACGCACCTATCACGCCATTGAACGATGCCGGAGCTTGCTGATCACTGACCACCACGTTGGCAGCATCGGCTGCGCCGATGTTTGTGACGGTCAGGCAGTAGGTCACCGAGTCGCCAAATACGGCTGGCAGCAACGTGCCAACGCCTTGGACACCGTCGGCAAAGCTCGGGCACTCGCCCTGCGGGCCGGGCACAACTGTCTTGACAAGTTGCAGAATTGGATCGGGTTGCGCTTCGGACAGGATCCGCGCTTGGTCGGTGCTCGGGGTAACCGAGCCATTTGGACCTTCGCCATTCACCGTGGCGGTGTTGACTTCTTCGGTCAGCGCATCGATCACCAGGTTGAATGAACGAGTTGCGAACTCACCGACCGCCAAGTCACCAATCGCTCCATCGAAGGAAGCGGGTGCCATTGGGTCAGAGATTGCAACATTGGTCGCATCGGATCCTGACGAATTTGTTACCGAGATGCAGTACGTCACCGTCTCGCCGAACAGCGCAACGAGCGACGGACCGAGACCAACGACACCGCTGGCGTAGGCCGGGCATGTCTGATCGGCGCCGAGCAGCACCGTCTTGACGACGTCGAGAACGGGATCAGGCTGAGGTGAAGATTGGATGCGTGCCTGATCGCTCACCGGCGGGATTGCCCCGTTCGGACCATCGCCACCGACTGTCGCAGTGTTGACGTCGGGGGTCTGGGCGTCGATTACTAGGTCGAACGACCGCGTGACCGGCTCGGCTTCGACTGCGAGGTCTCCAACGACTCCGTCGAACGTGTCTGGAGCCAGGGCATCGGTAATCTCGACGTTCACTGCGTCGCTACCTGAAGTGTTGCGCACCGAAATGCAATACGTCACCGTGTCGCCGTAGAGCACGGGCAACGACGCTCCGAGGCCGCCGACACCATCATCGAAGGCTGGGCAGTCGCCGTTCGGACCAGCGATCACTGTCTTAACAATTTCGAGGGCCGGGTCGAGTGGCAATCGAGGCGCGATCACTGCCAGGTCAGTCGTTTGTGCGACCGGACCATTCGGGCCATCGCCACCGACTGTCGCAGTGTTGACGGGCTCAGTGTCGATCGCGATCACCAGCTCGAATGACCGAGTGGCGAACTCGTCGACCGCCAGGTCGCCGACTGCACCGTCAAAGCTCGCCGGTGCCATCGGATCAGAAATCACAACATTGGTGGCGTCAGACCCCGACGAGTTGGTGATCGAGATGCAATAGGTGACGGTGTCTCCAGCCACAACGCCGAGCGCAGCACCAAGACCTACAGTGCCGTCGCCAAAGCTAGGACAGTCAGCGCCAGAGCCAGCCACAACCGTCTTGACGATCTCAAGAACGGGATCGGGCAGGGGCGAAGGCTGAATCCGTGCCGCGTCGTCGACCATAGGCAGCGGACCACCAGGACCCTCACCCGTTGCGCTTGCGATATTGATGTCGGGAGTCTGCGCGTCGACGACCAGATCGAACGAACGGGTGACCGCTGGTGTCCCAACAACCAAATCGCCCACATCACCATCGAAGGCGGCGGGCGCCTGTGGATCAACGATCACGACGTCGGTAGCTGTTGAACCCGACGTGTTGATCACCGAAATGCAGTACGTCACGGTGTCGCCGAACAAAGCGGGCAACGCAGCACCCAGACCAGCTACGCCGTCGGCATATGCCGGGCATTCACCGGCGGGACCAGCGACGACCGTCTTAACGATGTCGAGCACCGGCGGTGGTGGCGGTCGTACGCCAATCACCGCCTGATCAGTATCGGGCTGCACTGGCCCATTCGGGCCAGCACCGTCAACTCGTGCGGTGTTCATTGTTGGCGTCGCGGCGTCAACGACGAGGTCAAATGACAGGCTTGCGAAGTCGCCTACCGCAAGATCGCCGACTGCCCCATCAAAGTTCGCCGGTGCCATTGGATCGGAAACCAGAACATCGGTGGCGTCAGAGCCCGACGAGTTGGTGACCGAGATGCAGTACGTCACGGTGTCACCGGTCTGCACATTGAGCGCAGCACCTGCGCCTGGCTGGCCATTTTCGAACGACGGGCACGAGCCGAGCGGTCCAACAACCACTGTCTTTACGATCTCAAGAACGGGATCGGGCTGAGGGGAGGCAGTAATCCTTGCTTGATCAGTCACTGGATCGAGTGGTCCGTTAGGACCGGTGCCCGTCGCAGTAGCGGTGTTGATATCGGGAGTTTGCGCGTCGACTACCAGGCTGAATGAGCGGGTGACCGGGTCACCGCCTGCGGCCAAGTCACCGATGTCGCCGTCAAAGTTGGCGGGAGCTATCGGATCAGAAACCACGACCCCGGTTGCATCAGAACCAGACGTATTCGCAACCGATATGCAGTAGGTAACCGGGTCACCAAAGAGCACTTGCAACGGCGATCCAAGGCCGACGACACCATCATCGAACGACGGACAGTCGCTGTTAAGACCGGCCACCACTGTCTTGACGATCTCAAGAACTGGATCGGCAGGAGGGCGAGGGCCGACAACCGCTTGATCGGTATCAGGACGCAGGTCGCCGTTTGGCCCGGCGCCGTCAACCTGAGCGGTGTTCAGCTGGGGTGTCGTTGCATCGACGACGACGTCAAAGGAGACCGTCGCCTCGCCAGCGACGCCAAGCGCACCAATGTCGCCGTCAAACGAGGCTGGAGCTTGCGGGTCGCTGACGATCACATTGGTCGCTGCCGCAAGGCCACTGTTTCGGACCGATAGGCAGTACGTAACCGTGTCGCCAAAGATGACGTCGAGCACTGCGCCGGCACCAGGAACACCTTCATCGAAGGACGGGCAGACGCCGTCGGGACCAGCGATTACGGTCTTGACGATCTCAAGAACCGGATCGGGCAGCGGCGAACTTGCGATGCGCGCTTGGTCAGATTCGGCTGGCAGGGCGCCATTGGGACCCTCACCGTTGACCGACGCCGTATTGATCTCAGGCGTCAGCTCATTGATCACGAGATCAAACGAACGGGTGACCGGTGCATCGCCAACAGCGAGCGTGCCGATGTCACCGTCGAAACCAGCAGGAGCCATCGGGTCGCTGATCACCACGTTGGTAGCGGTCGAGCCCGAGGCGTTGTTCACCGAGATGCAGTACGTGACAATGTCGCCGAACAGCACAGGTAGCGACGGGCCAAGCCCATTCACACCGGCAGCGAAGGCTGGGCAGTCGCCCGCCGGGCCAGCAACAACAGTCTTGACGATCTCAAGAACTGGATCGAGCTGTGCCGAGATGCTGATGACAGCATCATCGGTGTCATTGGCTTGAGTGCCGAGCACGTCGAAACCAACAACCGAAGCGACATTGACTACGTCGGTGGCCGCGGTGACATCGAGCGTGTAGCTCAGGTTGACCTCTTGGCCAGGGGCAAGTGAGCCGACGACGCCGTCGAAGGATGCCGGTGCTTGTGCGTCAGATACCGTGACATCGACGAGATCGCTTAGGCCACCGTTACGCACCGAGATGCAGTAGGTGACCGTGTCACCCTCGGTAACCCCGAGCGGTGCGCCTGCGCCTTGGGTGCCACCGGCAAAATCGGGGCAATCGACACCGGCGGCTACCACGGTCTTGACGATCTGAAGGATCGGCTGCGGCGGCGCGCCAACGGCGATGATCGCGGGGTCAGAAACTGGACCGAGCGCGCCCTCAGGTCCAACACCGATGGCGGTCGCAGTATTGGTTTCTTCGGTTTGTTGGTCGACCACGACGTCATAGCTAAATGAGCTCGATGATCCGCCCGGGATCGAACCGATCGCCTCGTCGCCGTTCGGGTTCTGCGGATCGGTGACTACAACACTGGTCACGGGGCTCGCGCCGGGGTTCAGCACCGATACGCAATAGGTCACCGTGCCAGCGTTGGCGACGTTGAGCGGAATGCCAAGGCCGACAATGCCGTCTTCGGCTGCCGGGCAATCACCGTTAGGGCCCGGCACGACGGTCTTGACGATCTGCAAGCTCGCTGGCGGGCACGGAAAGTTCACGATCGTCGGGTCATCGACGCGATCGTTACCGTTGCCGACACCGGGGTCGGGGTTGATGCCATTGTCAGATTCGTCCTGTACCGCAACGTTGGCAGCCGAACCAGACACAACTGATTGGTTCAGGTAGTCGTAGCCAGCGGTGCAGTCGTCCCAGTTGCCGGTAGCAAGATCAGGGGTGTATTGCACTTCGAGCACGATGAGTTCGTTCGTCGACGCTTCGACCTGGGCACCGTCAAGGAGCAATTCGGTGTCGGCGAGACCGTTGTATGCCAGGTTCAGGGGAAGCTGGCCCTGCGGGGCAATTCCGGGGTTGGAAATGCTTACAACGCTGATGTCGGTGAATGCCGGGTCGGAGAGATCATCTTCGAGCTGGACATCGACGAGATCGATGCCGGTCGGCGAACCCGTCGATGTGCTTGCTGCGGCAGCAAGCTGGGCTGCCAGCACATCTGCCCCCACCGATGCTCCACTAGGCAGGTTGTTTCGCAGTCGCAGCTCGTAGGTCACGTCGAAACTGCTGCCGTTCCACGTCGGCCCTGAAACGACCGCCTTGGCCGCGCCAGCCGCCTCGCAGCCGCCACCCACTGCAAAGCCGGATTGACCGCTGCCGGTGTCACGCACCATCGAGATACCCGTCACCGCGCCCAAGACGTCAACCTGAACACGAGCTTCAATGTCTTCGCTGTCTTGGCCTTCGGTGTCGGTGTCATTGAACGCGGCGGTCGTTGGGGTCGTGCCATCGAACGTGAAGTCGACCTCGCCCGCGAAGATTGCGATCTGGTTGTTGAAGCCCGGGTCGGTGTAGGTCGGGGTTATGAAGAAACCTTCATTCGCGCGGTCAACATCGGTGAACACCCATTGGCTGTAGAAGAGAGGGGCCGGGTCGCCGTTGGCATCGACCAATGTGACGATGGCTTGGTCATCGGAGGCCATCTCGACGCCCTTAGGCTGATCGTTGGCGCTGATCACATCAGTTGGCTCGACGTTGATGGGAGCGTCGCCAAAGAAGCCTGGGTACTGCCCGCCCGGGTTACCTTCGGCAGTTACGTTGAAATTCATTGTGATGCCGTTGGTCGTAACCGAAGCTTCGTTCGCTGCGGGGTTGACGTCAAGGCGGCCAACCTGGGCGATGTTCTCAGGGAACGGATCGAAGTACGTCGGGTTCTCGCAGTACGGCACCGGGTTCGGGGCCGGACCGAAGAAGGCAGGGCCGGTGGCCGAAGTCTGTTGCCCATCGTAGGGCGGTCCGCCTGCAACGGCCTGGGGCCCTGCAGCCACCAGAATGACCATCGTCGTTAGCAGTGCCAGCACAGCAGCGATCGATGCGCTCGATGCGAGCACACCGCCGCATGATCTTTTGCCTCGCGCACTTCGTCGTGAAGTCGTCATGTCTCTCCCGATAAGCCCCGTTGCCTACCGGAGAACCTAGGCCATTTTGCCCCCGCCTTCCAGAGCAATGTTTCACATCTCCGCAAGATTTTACCTGCCGTTTCACTACCGGTGTTCGGGCGAGCGAGGTACGTGGCCGCGAAGCGTCGAACGCCCGGTAAAGGCGGCGGGGCAAAAGCCCCGATGCGGGGCTGACTGAGCAGCCCCGCTTCGGTATCAGCTCGTTTTCGTCTCGACTAGTCGAGATCGTCGCGTCGACGGTGAGCACCAACCGCAAACAGCCCACCGAGCCACAGCAGGCCACCAGCTAGCGCTGCGAGCGTTGCGCTCTGCGCACCCGTGATCGCCAGTGGGGGCGCAGTCGGGGTGATTGGCGCTGGTAGAGCAGGTGTGTTCGTTATGACTGGGATCGGCAACGATGGGTTCGGTCTGGTCGGTGTCGTGGGGGGCACGAACCGCTCGGTGTCCTCTTCGTCATCGTTGTCGTCCGGGTTCGGGTCAGGGGTCGACGATTCGACCTTGACCGTGTTGACAAGATTTACGTTGGCGGTCGAGGCAGCCGTGATCGTCGCGGTGTACGTGAAGGTCTGATCGTCGTCAACCCCAAGTGGTGTTGCTTTCGCACACTCAAGGACCGTGTCGCTGGTGCGGGTACACGCCCAACCATCGACGTCAGGCAACGTCTCGATGACGAGACCGGCTGGAAGTGTGTCAACGACTGCGACATCTTCAGCAGGGTCTGGACCGTCGTTGAACACGACGAATGTATAGGTCACGACGGTGCCAGCACGGTGCGGACCGCGATCGTCAATCGACTTGAGCACCCTCAGGTTTGCTTCGAGCACGTCGACCTCGGCGGTGTCCTCAGGCACAATGGGATCACCCGGAATTGGATTGCCTTCTTCGTCAACCGGTGTACCAGTGGCCGAAGCGGTGTTCTCAATATCGCCGGTCGATGCCTGCGAGATCTGCACCGTTACCGAAGTGCCCGGCGTCAGAATCTGGCTGGCTGGCGGGATCGGCACCGTGACACCAAGGGTCACGTCAACGACCTCGGTTACCGACATGTTCACACCGCCGGTGTTGATGACGGTGAAGCAGTAGGTGACGATGTCACCGTTGTTTACGGTGACGCTTTCGACGCCCGTGTCGCAGTCGGCGTTAGTGCCAGCCACAACGGTCTTGTTGAACTCGAGCGCAGCCTCATTGATGGCCGCAGTGTTCTCGTCATCAACCTCGGGAAGCCCAGCGATGACCGTGCCGTCAAGCTCGGCGCCACGACCCGTGACGGTGGCGACGTTGTCGACACCACCAGCCGGGATGGTTGCTTCGAGGCTAAACGAGACAACGCCACCGACGGGCAACGCTGGAATCGCCGGCGTCACGAAGTCAGCGAGAATATCAATATCGTTGAGTTCAGCGGGCACATCATCGAAGTCGAAGTTAGCCAATGGCACGTTGCCAGTGTTCGTGACAACGAAGCACCACGTTATCTGATCATCCTCTGTGAGAACGACGAGCTCGTCGGTGCCCTCGACTGCGGTAGCGCAGTCGCCGTTGGGCCCCTCGATAACCGTCTTCGACAAGGTTACCGCAGGTGCTGGCGCTGCTGGATCGATGATCGCTGTATCGGTCTTGGGCGGCAGCTGACCGCCCGTGACTGGATCATCGCCGGTCACGCTCGCCGTGTTCACCGGAGCCGTGTCGCTGGTGACGACGACGTCGAACTGGGCGACGCCTTCAGCTCCGATTGCGAGCGTGCCGAGAGCGCCATCGAAGTCCGCGGGAGCCATCGCGTCAGAGACGACGACGTTGTCGATATCGACATCGCCGCTATTGATGACGTTGATGCAGTAGGTGACGGTGTCGCCAACGTTTACCGCGAGCGCATCTCCCTGGCCTGCGACGCCACCCGCAACACTGGTCGGACACGTGCCATTTGGGCCAGCAATAACCGTCTTGACAATGTCGAGCTGCGGTGTGAGACCCGTGACCTCAGCATCGTCATTGGCGGTCGGGCGAGGTGCGCCCGGAAATGGCGTGCCACCGGGATCGGTCGGCGTGCCCTCGACCATGGCGGTGTTGACCAGCGTGGTAGCGGCCAACGACGTTGACACGGTGACAGCGCCCCCAGGCTCAATCACCTGATCGCCAGCCAGAACCGGAATCGATAGACCAAGATCGTTATCAACTACTTCTTCGACCAGCAGATGCACCGAGCCGGTGTTCGTGATGGTGAAGCAGTACGTAACCTGATCGCCAGCGCGGGCGACCACTGCCTCGACGGCAGTGGCGCAATCGGCGTTGGCCCCGATGGCAACGGTCTTTGCGAGCGTTACCGAGGTCTCGCCCACCGCTGCGGTGTTCGAATCGTCGACATCTGGAAGCCCGACGATTGGTGTGCCGTCATCTTCAGACGGAACGCCGGTGACATCGACGATGTTCAACGCGCCATCGTCAGCGACGAGCGACGGGAATTCAAAGTCGATCGAATCGCCAACGGCGAGCGATGGCGCACCGTTGCCGTAAACGGCGAGCACGTCAACCGCCGCGAGCCCAGCAAGTGGGTCGTCGAGCAAGATCGTCGTAAGAGCGGTTTGGCCGGTGTTGCGCACCGTGAAACACCACGTGATCCGATCACCGATCTCACCAACCACAAACTCATCAGAGCCTTCGGAGGCCACGGCACAGCTGCCGGCGTCGTTGACGATGGTCTTGGTGATTGCGATCGCTGGCACCGGTGCCGGCGGCGGAACGATCAGCGCTGGATCATCGACCGGGTCGAGTGGATCACCGCGTGGCCCGTCGCCCCTTGCGGTTGCGACGTTCTCGGCTGGCGAGTTCTCGTCGGCAACGAGGTCATAGCTCACCGCCGGCGCCTCAGCACCAGCAGCAATGGTGCCGATGTCGAAGGCGGCCGGAGCCTGTGGGTCAGTAACCACAACGTTGCTGGCGTCACCGTCACCGGTGTTTCGCACCGAGATGCAGTAGGTGACCGTCGATCGCCATTCGACGTCGAGCGCCGTGCCGGGGCCTGCTGCGCCCGCTGCGAAGCTGGGGCAGGTGCCGTTCGGGCCAACTACGACGGTCTTGACGATTTCAAGAACAGGCGTGCCAACCGGATCAATCACGGCGTCATCGGTTACGGGATCGATAGGACCGTTCGGGCCGTCGCCGGTCGCGCCAGCGGTGTTCGTTGGCGGGGTCGTACTGGTAACGACGATGTCGTAGCTCACCGCTGCCTCTGCGCCACCGGCAATCGTGCCGATTGCACCATCGAAGCCCGCTGGAGCTTGATCATCGGTAACTACGACGTTGGTGGCATCAGCCTCGCCAACATTGCGCACCGAGATGCAGTACGTGACGGTGTCACCCTCATTGACCTCAAGCGGCGTGCCTGGCCCAGCTACACCACCTGCGAAGTCAGGACACGTGCCGGCTGGACCAGCAACGACTGTCTTGACAATTTCGAGTTCTGGCGGCGCAAGTGGGTCGATCACAGCGACATCGGTCACCGGATCGAGTGGGCCACCTGGGCCATTCCCCGTTACCGATGCGGTGTTGGTCGGCGGGGTCGTGCCAGCAATGACCACGTCATAGCTCACCGCTGGCGCCTCGGCGCCAGCAGCAATAGTGCCAATCGCGCCATCGAAATCAGCCGGAGCCTGAGCATCAGTCACGACAACATCGGTGGCATCAGCGCCGCCCGTGTTACGCACCGAAATGCAGTACGTGACGGTGTCACCCTCATTGACCTCAAGCGGTGTGCCAAGACCAGCAACACCACCAGCGAAATCAGGACACGTGCCAGCAGGACCAACCACGACCGTCTTCACGATCTCAAGTTGTGGTGGGGGGATCGGGTCGATAACAGCATCGTCGGTTACCGGGTCGAGTGGGCCACCTGGGCCATTCCCCGTTACCGATGCGGTGTTGGTCGGCGGGGTCGTGCCAGTAATGACCACGTCATAGCTCACCGCTGGCGCCTCAGTGCCAGCAGCAATAGTGCCAATCGCGCCATCGAAATCAGCCGGAGCCTGAACATCAGTCACGACAACGTCGGTGGCATCAGTGCCGCCCGTGTTACGCACCGAAATGCAGTACGTGACGGTGTCACCCTCATTGACCTCAAGCGGTGTGCCAGGACCAGCAACACCACCAGCGAAATCAGGACAGGTGCCAGCAGGACCAAGTATGACCGTCTTCACGATCTCAAGCACGGGCTCAAGGGCAATCTCGATCACAGCATCGTCGGTGACCGGTGTGAGCGGGCCAAGTGGGCCATCACCGGCCGCGGTGGCGGTGTTGGTCGTCGGCGTGGCATCGGTAACGACTACGTCGTAGCTCAGCGGTGGGGTCGCTTCGACGCCAGCAGCGAGGGTGCCGATCGCGCCATCGAAGTCGGCCGGAGCTTGTGGGTCGGTCACAACAACATTGGTAGCTTCGCCCAGGCCGCTGTTTCGCACCGAAATGCAGTACGTGGCGGTGCCGCCGTCGGGAATTGCGAGCGGGTCACCTAGGCCAGTGATGCCGCCGTCGAAGTCGGGACAAGTGCCGTTGGGGCCAAGCACGACCGTCTTCACAATCTCAAGCACGGGTTCGGCTTGTGGCGGGCAATCAAAGGTAACAACCGTTGGGTCGTCGACACCGCCGTCGCCATTGTCGACACCCGGGTCGGCGTCGTCGCCCTCGTCGGACTCGTCGGTGACCTCAACACCAGCTGCAGTGCCAGAGGCCACTGCGCTATTGAGCAGCTCAAAGGTTGCTTGACAGACGTCTGGGTCGAGCGGACCAGCAGGTGCAGGGGTGTACTGCAGCACGAGCACAAACTCTTCGGTCGTCTCTGCAGAAACCGTCTCGCCCGGGAGAATGAGGTCTGAGTCGGTGTCGCCGTTGTAGTTCGGGTTGGTTGCAACATTGCCGCTCACGTTGGTGTTCGAAACGATCGTGACCGTCGAGAACTCTGCTGCAATGAGGAGGTCTTGCAACGAGACGTCGACGAGGTCGATGGCAACTGGTTCGCCACCGAGAGCCGGATCAGAAAAGGTGGCAGCCGCCGCTCGCGCCGCCGCAATGTCGGCGCTAAGGGTCGCCGTCGAGGGCAGGTTGTTGCGAACTCGAATGGTGTACTCGACATCGAAGCTCGAGCCGTTCCAAGTCGGGCCTGCGGAGACCTCTTTGGCCACACCGATTGGTGGGCAGCCACCGCCAACTGCGAAGCCGGACTGTCCGCTGCCGGGGTCACGAGTGATCGTGATGCCGTTGACGGCGCTCAGCAGATCGACCTGAGCTCGACCGTTGATCGATTCAGAATCTTCGCCGCTCACGGGATTGGAATCGTTGAATTGCGCAACGTTTTGAGTGGTTCCGGTGAAATCGAACTCATCGTCGCCACCGAACACTGCAACGGCGCCAGGGTTAGCAGGGTCGGTCCACAACGGTACGACATCGAAGCCCTCGTTTTCACGGTCGACGTCGGTAAAGACCCACTGAGTGTAGAACAGTGGTTCAGACAGGGTGATCGTCGCGGCGTCGCCAGCGGCCATTTCTACGCCCTTGGGCTGATCGTTGGCGCTTCGACCGGTAACAGCAGCATCGAAGAAGCCGGGGTAGGCGGGGTCGGGTCCATCAGCGGTCAGCTCATAGGTGAGCGTTATGCCGTTGGCGGTCGACGTCGTAGTAAAGCCAACAGGGATCAAGCCAGCGACTGGGTCCTCGTTGGCCTCCAATGGCGGGAAGTAGACCGGCGTGGGGCAATACGGAACCGGGTTCGGCGCAGGGCCGAAGAACGCCGGGCCGGTCGCCTGGGTCTGTTCGCCGCTATAGGGCGGGCCTCCGGCTTCAGCGTTGCTGCTGATTGCGAACTGCATGAGTGCAGCAATCATGGCAACTGCGACCAGGCCGATTACGGCGACCTTGCCCTTCTCGGCGCGAGATGCGCCGAGGCGTCGCGTCTCATTCGATGGAATCGAAGTCATTTGATTTTTCTCCCCTGTCAGCAGGAACACAACTGCTCGACAGCAATGGCCGAGTGTAGGACCTTTACCCCTGCGAAACCAGCCCCCTCTCCAACTCTGGCTAGGCAATAGAGCCCAGCTTGAGACAGAATTAACGCTTTTCATTGAAGCTATAGCTGAGGTTTAGGTTAAGACTTTCCTGACCAATCACCGGCTGTGACTCGCAGTGTTGCGATAACCGCCGAGAGTGCTTGTTCGTCATCGACGTCGAGTCCCGCAAGACCAAACCCAATCCGCTCAAGGCGCTGGGCACATTCGACCACTGCAACGGCCCCAGAATCGGTCAACTCGGCCAGGGTGGTGCGACGATCGGAAGGATGAGGTATTCGCTCGACCAAATCATCATCGACGAGGCGATCTACCAGGCTCGTCACGCTCGTGGGATGTACCTGCAGTCGCGCCCCGATCTTGCCCAAGGGCAGCGCCCGCTCGCGTGCGAAATACAGCAGTGCGAGCACCTCAAACCGGCTAAAGGTCAGACCGTGCTCAGCTAACTCGGCATTGATCCGACCCAACAGGATCTGATGCGCTCGAGTAATCGACGTCGCGGCCACCATGGCAACGCCATCACCCCACCCAGCGCGAACCCAATTCTGTTGCGCCTCCTCGATGGGGTCAAAGCCGAGCACAAGTGAAAGACTACTACGGTGGGTTGTAGCATGCCCGATAGTTGGAAGTCCTAGCACTTCCGAGCGACTCCAAGGAGCACCATGACCGAAGCAAGCGACGCTCGCGCTGAATGGCAAGCGGCGTTCGAGGCAACCTCGCTGCGCGAAGGACCGTTTGAAACCATGTCAGGGGTACCGGTTGAACCGGTCTATGGCGATGCCCCGTTCCCCGGTCAATACCCCTACACCCGAGGGCTGTTTGCCGCCGGCTATCGGTCGCGGCTCTGGACCATGCGCATGTTCGCGGGCTTCGGCACCGCCGAAGACACCAACGCCCGGTTCAAAGACATCTTGCGCAACGGCGGCGACGGCCTGTCGACCGCCTTCGACATGCCCACCCTGATGGGACGCGACAGTGACCACGATTGGGCACTCGGCGAGGTCGGCCATTGCGGTGTTGCCATCGACACGCTGGCCGACATGGAAGACCTCTTCGCTGACATCGATCTCAGCTCAGTCTCGACCTCGATGACGATCAACGGCCCTGCGATCATGATCATGGCGATGTACATCGCCGTCGGCGAGAAGACCGGGGTCGAGCGCAGTGCTCTGGCCGGCACGATTCAGAACGACATTCTCAAGGAATACCAGGCGCAGAAAGAGTACATCTTTCCGCCTCGGCCTTCGATGCGGCTCATCACCGACATGATGCAATTCACCGCCGCCGAGATGCCGAAGTGGCACCCCGTCTCGATATCGGGCTACCACATTCGCGAGGCTGGTTCAACCGCCGCGCAAGAGCTGGCATTCACCCTCGCGAACGGATTCGCCTATGTCGAAGCGGCGCTTGCCGCTGGTCTCGACATCGACGACTTTGCGCCGCGCCTGTCGTTCTTCTTCAACAGCCACAGCGATTTCTTCGAAGAGATCGGCAAGTTTCGTGCCGCGCGCCGCATCTGGGCTCGCTGGATGAAAGAGCGCTACGGCGCGACCAGCGAACGCAGCATGCGCATGAAATTTCATACCCAGACTGCGGGCGTCTCGCTGACCGCACAGCAACCCGAGATCAACATCGCTCGCGTCGCAATCCAGGCGCTCGCCGGCGCGCTTGGCGGAACGCAGTCACTCCACACCGACAGCTACGACGAGGCCATGGCGCTTCCGACAGAAGATGCAGCCCGCATCGCACTGCGCACGCAACAGATCGTGGCCTACGAGACCGGCGTGGCCAATGTTGTTGACCCCCTCGGCGGCGCCCCTTACGTCGAGTGGATGACCGACGAGATGGAGCGTCAGGCAGAGGCGATCTTCGCCCACCTGCTCGACATCGGAAACGATTCGATTCTCGAGGGCGCATACGCCGGAATCGAAAACGGCTACTTCGTGGGCGAGATCGCCAACGCCGCCTACCGCTTCGAGCGCGAGGTAAATGCGGGGCGCCGAATCATCGTGGGCGTCAATGAGTTCACCGACGGCGACGACGGCCAGCGCAACCTGTTGCGCATTGGCCCCGAGGTCGAGGAGTACCAGCTCAAGCGACTCGCCGATGTGAAGCAGCGCCGAGACGACGACGCTGTACGAGCCGTGCTCGCTCGACTCGCCACCGAGGCAGCCGACCCCGAAATCAACCTCATGCCAACGATCATCGATGCAGTCAAGACCTTCGCCACCGAAGGCGAAATCGTGTCATCGCTCGAAGATGTCTTTGGCACGTACGTAGAACGAGCCATTCTCTAATGAGTTCAGCAACCGATAACTCTGCTGCTGATGGCAGTGGCAGCAACGAGCCCAAACAGATCCGAGTAGTACTGGCCAAGCTCGGCTTCGATGGCCACGACCGTGGCATCAAGGTTGTTGCCCGCATCCTCCGAGATGCCGGCATGGAGGTCATCTACCTCGGCCTGCGTCAGAGCTACAAGAACGTCGTGAACGCTGTCGAGCAAGAAGATGCCGACGCGGTCGGTCTCTCGATGCACAACGCGAGCCACCTGACCCTCGCCCCCAAGATGGTTGCTGCGTTAGCCGAAGCCGAACTCGACGTGCCTGTCATCGTGGGCGGCATCGTCCCTGACGAAGACATCGCCGAACTCGAGGCCAAGGGCGTCGCTGCAATTCTCGGGCCTGGCGCGTCAGCCGAAGAGGTTGCCGCGGTCATTCGCCGATCGGTAGCTGCGCGTTCGTGAGCCTCCGCGGCGTTCCCGCGCCAGAACTTTTTGAACGAGCGCTCGACGGCGACCGTCGGTCATTGGCACGCCTGATCACCCTGGTCGAGCGCGATGCCGGCGAGTCCGGTGCAATCGCGACACTGGCTCATGCTCGAGCCGGCAATGCGCATGTGATCGGCATCACGGGTTCGCCCGGGTCGGGCAAGTCGACGCTCACCGGTCAGCTCGTGAAGATCTTGGGCGAAGCCGAACTCAGGCCTGCGGTGCTGGCTGTCGACCCATCGTCACCATTGACTGGCGGCGCGATTCTCGGCGACCGCGTGCGCATGGAAGACGTCGCTTCGCCCGACACGTTCATTCGCTCGATGGCAACTCGCGGCCACCAAGGCGGTCTCGCCCTCGCAGTGCCCGGCGTCGTTCGTCTGCTCGACGCAGTCGGCTACAACCCGGTCGTTATCGAGACCGTCGGCGTCGGACAGGTCGAAGTCGATGTGGCTGGCACCGCGGACACGACCGTGGTCGTTGCGACCCCTGGCATGGGTGATGGCGTGCAAGCGAACAAGGCCGGCCTGCTCGAACTCGCCGACCTGTTCATCGTGAACAAGGCCGATCGCCCTGGAGCCCACGATGTGCGCCGCGACCTCGAACTGATGCTCGACCTCAGTCACGCGACCGGCCAGGACCAACGCACCGGCATGCGCCCCGAGATCTTGTTGACTTCGGCGCTGACTGGCGAGGGTGCCGACGAGATGTGGCGCGCGATCGAGCGACACCGCACGGCAATAACTAGCAATGGCCAGCTCGAGCAGCGACGCGAGCATCGAGACCTGGCCGAGGTCCGCAATCGAGCGATGGCACTGGCCGAACTACGTGTCGATGAACTACTTCGCGATGGCGAACACACTGCCATTTTGCGCGAGGTGAGCGAGCGACGAGCCGCTCCTGCCGAGGCAGCCGAGCAGATCGCCGCCCGCCTTCGGCCGTGATCTCGTTGTGCCGTTGCTCGGCGACATACTGGCTGCCATGAAGCAATCAGCAACGACCCTCACCCTGGTCTTGACGTTCGCTATCGCGCTCGTCACCGCGCTGATCGCTACATCTGCTGGCGCTACGGCTCAAGACACCCCTGAGCCAACAGCTACTGCTGTCGTCGAGGGCGACACCGAGGCACTCGACGACGCGCCGATCTCCAATGTCGGCGTGCTGCTGTTTGGGTCAGTGCTTCTAGCTGGCGGGATCTGGGCGTACCAGAACCGGGCCAAACGCGGCTATCGATACTGATCTGCCACGTCGCTCGGCAACGGGCCGAGGGCGGTCACCCGAGCTCGCAACCCGGCCAGGTCAACATCGTCGATCGACGATGCGCCGTTCGTGAATTCGGACAGCACCTCGAGCTGTTGATCGCCACGAGCGAACGCCTCGGCATACGGGATGCCTGAGAACATCACCATGTTGTAGCGAGGCCGGAAGAACTCGGGCAGCTGGTCGGCCAGCATCAGCGAGAGCTGACGTTTGAGCAGGTACGCGGGGTCGTTGACGTGGTCGCGCATCTCGACGTAATTCTCAAGCGCCATGTCGGCAATCGCATTCGCATCGTTGCCGCGCTCAGCCTCGAACTCGACAAAGACACTCGCTATGTCTTGGGATGAATCGGCGAGCATCGAGTCGAGCACCATCGCCGACTCAAGCGCAAGGTTCATACCTTGGCCGTGAAACGGAACGATGCCGTGCGCGCTGTCGCCAACCAAGACGGCGCGATCCTCGAAACTCCAGCCTTTGGTGCGAATGGTGCCGAGGCGACCCAATGGCGCGTCAATGAACTGCTCGACGGCGTCGGGCACGACCGCATGAAAGTCTGGGAACTGCTCGCGAAAGAATGCGCTGACCTCGGCGGCTGACTCAAGCGCCGCGAAGCTCGGCGCACTGCCCGAGGCGGCCAGAAACAGCGTTGCCGTGAAGTCTCCGGTCGGGTTCGCCAACGCGATCAGCATGAAGTCGTCTCGTGGCCAGATGTGCAATCCCGACTTCGAAAACTGGAAGGCACCGGTCTCAGACGGCGGGATCGTGAGTTCGACGTAGCGGTGATCGAGCATCTCGCGCTGCACCGAGCCGCCGTTTCGGCTCAGCATTTCGGTGCGCACCACCGAGGCCACGCCATCAGCACCAAACACTGTGCCGAACGGCACCTGGTACCACCAGTCGTGTTGGGTCGAGTCGGTCATCGTCAACAACCCAAGATCAAAGTCGACTTCTCGACAGCGTTGACCGAAGCGAATATCGACCCGCCCGGTTGCCTCGGCCGCGTCGAGTAGCACCGCGGTCAACGCGGTGCGATCGACCGACCATAAGACTTCGTCGGCGGTGTTGCCATAGGGCTGCAGTCCACGCACGTGGTCGTCGTGAATAACGCGACCTTCCATCTTGACCACGAGCGGCTCAATGGTCTCGACCGCATCAATCCGTCGTAGCGCCGCAAGGCCTCGCTGAGCGATCGCCAGGTTGATCGACCGGCCACCCAGCCCAACGTCAGACCGTGGGTCAGGGCGGCTGTCATAGACCGTTACCTGCTCGCCTCGGCGCCCCAATGCCGCGGCCATGTACGCGCCGGCAATGCCGCCGCCAACAACGACGGTGGGGCCGCGATCGCCAAGAGCCGTCACTCGCCTGGCATTTCAAGCGCTTGAGCAAGCAGATCGACGAAACGACGGATCTCGGCAAAGGTGTTGTACAGCGGCGTCGGTGCAACTCGGATCACGTCTGGGTAGCGCCAGTCGCAAAACACGCCGGCCGCCTCAATGCGATCGAAAACCAGCTGACCCTCGATCGACGGGTCGATGATCTGTAGCGAGATCTGGCAGCCTCGGCGCTCAGCAACATCAGGCGTAATCGACTGCACCCGGCCCTCGAACATCTCGTCGATCAGGTACTGCAGGTAGGCGGTTTGGCGCATCGATTTGGCACGTAGTGCTGCTACTCCCCCGGCCTCATCGAAGAGCTCAAGTGACGCTCGCAACGCTGCCATCTGCAACGCTGGGCCGTTGCTCACCTGCCATGATTCTGCAGTCGCAGGACCATCGAACACGTTCACCATTTCGAAGCGAGTCTCTCGGCGAGTACCCCACCAGCCGAGAAGTTTCGGCAACGACTCATCGGCGAGGTGGCGCTGGTGCACGTAGATACCGCTCACCCCACCCGGGCTTGCGTTCAAGTACTTGTAGGTGCACCACGTCGCGAAGTCGACACCGTGGTCGTGCAGCGACAACTCGACGTTGCCGACCGCGTGGGCGAGATCGATGCCCACGGTCGCACCGACTGCGTGGCCTGCCTTTACTACCGCTTCGATGTCGAGCACTTGACCCGTGTAGTACTGAACCCCAGGCAACAACACGGTGGCCAGCGAGTCACCATGTTCGGCAATCGCTGCCGTTATGTCTTCGTCGTGCAACGCCTCTTCGCCGGGCCGCGGCGACACCATCACGAGTGAGGTGTCAGGATCGAATCCGTGCAACCGAATCTGGCTCTCGGCAGCAAAGTGATCAGACGGAAACGCGTGTTCCTCGATGAGGATCTTGTGGCGCTGCGGGGTCGGCCGGTAGAAGCTGACGAGCAGCAAGTGCAGGTTGATCGTCAACGCATTCATCGCAACGACTTCGTCGCTAGAGCCGCCGACGATGCGCGCCATAGGCGCTGCGACGAGTCGATGGGCGTCGGCCCACGCCAGATCGCCAGTGAAGTGACCAGCGACGCCGAGGTTGCCCCATCGATCTAGCTCGGCGGTGACCGCGCCGCGAACACGCGTTGGCAATGCGCCAAGTGAGTTTCCGACGAAGTAGATCGACTCCGCTGCGCCATCTGGCGGCGTCGGAAACTCGAACTCGTCGCGGAAGCGGGCGAACTCGTCATCAGCATCGAGACGAGTGGCGAGCGCTGGATCAGTCGAGAATTTCATGTTCTGGTGATCGTAGTAGCGACTCGCCAGGCGACATGTCACGAGCGTTTTCGACCTCCCGAGTTGCAATCCCGACCAGTTGGGTCGACAATGGCCGCTCCAATCAACAACAGTATGTGGAGCAACCATGACGCAAGGTTTCGAAACCCGTCAGATACACGCAGGGCAAGAACCCGATTCGGCGACGGGAGCACGGACCGTTCCGATCTACCAGACGACCAGTTTCGTCTTCCGTGATGCAGAGCACGCCGCGAATCTCTTTGCGCTGGCCGAGATGGGCAACATCTACACCCGCATCATGAATCCCACCCAAGGGGTTCTCGAAGCGCGGCTGTCAGCACTCGAAGGGGGCACCGCAACCGCCGTCGGAATTCCCGGGGCGCTTGCGGTGGCTTCGGGCCAGGCAGCTGAGACATTGGCGATACTCAATCTTGCCGAATCAGGCGATCACGTGGTGGCCTCGTCGGCACTCTACGGCGGCACCTACAACCTGTTGAACTACACGATGCCGAAGATGGGCATCGAGGTGACCTTCGTCAACGATGCTGACAATCTCGACGAATGGCGCGCTGCCGCCCAACCCAACACCAAGCTCTTCTACGGCGAAACCGTCGGCAATCCCAAGAACAACTGCCTCGACATCGAAGGCATTGCATCGGTCGCCCACGACGTCGGCGTGCCGTTAATGCTCGACAACACGGTTCCCTCGCCGTACCTGATCAACCCGCTCAAGTGGGGCGCCGACATCGTCGTGCATTCAATGACCAAGTTCATCGGCGGTCATGGCACATCGATCGGTGGCGTCATCATCGACGGTGGCACTTTTGACTACGGCCAGAATGATCGGTTTCCGAACCTCACCGACCCAGATCCCAGCTACAACGGCCTCGCCTACTGGCCAGCGCTGGGGCACGGCGCGTTCATCATCAAGGCACGGGTGCAGCTGTTGCGCGATCTTGGTTCGGCCGTATCGCCGACCAATGCGTTTCACTTCCTACAGGGCCTCGAAACACTGAGCCTGCGGATGGAGCGTCACTGCCAAAACGCTCTGGCCGTAGCCCAGTATCTCGATGGTCACGACAAGGTCGAGACGGTGCAATACGCCGGTCTCGCGTCGAGCCCATGGCATGACCGGATGGCCAAGTACACCGAGGGCCGAGGCTTCTGTTCGGTGCCGGCATTTGTCATCAAGGGCGGCCGCGACGCCGGTGAGAAGTTCGTGAACGCGACCGAGCTACATAGCCATGTGGCAAACATCGGCGATGTGCGCAGCCTCATCATCCATCCCGCGTCGACCACACACAGTCAGCTGACCGAAGAAGAGCAGGCTGCGTCAGGCGTGCACGCCGGGCTGATACGACTGTCGGTCGGTCTTGAGACGATCGACGACATCGTCGCCGATCTCGATCAAGCGTTCGCTGGTGTCTGAGCCGATGTGAGAATCTGCTGAGCAGCACGTATCTCAGCAACATTCGTCTGAGTAGCATCGGTCACCGTCAGCGGTGGCCGATGTTGCATTTTTTAGACGTCGAGGTGATCTTGGGCCGACACGACTCTGTCTCGACCGGCTCGTTTCGCTGCATACATTCGCTTGTCAGCCACCTGGAAGATGCGGTGCACATCGGTCGAGCTTCCGCCCGCGACGCCAACGCTGCACGTGATCGATCCAGTCACGCCCGCCGTCGACCAGTCGTGGTCGACAAAGGCCGATCGAATGCGTTCGGCGAGAGCCACGCCGTGGGTCAGCGATGCCGACGCGGGTAGGACAACAAACTCTTCGCCGCCGTAGCGAACGAGGCGATCGGTTCGACGACACGACGCCACCAAGAGGGCCGCCGCAGCCTTGATCGCCTGGTCGCCGACGTGGTGGCCAAAGGTGTCGTTGATGCGCTTGAACTCGTCGATGTCGAGCACAAGCATGGCCACGTCGACGGGCTCGCCGTCTCGGAGCTGCCCGATGTAGAGGTCGAGGGCTCTCCGATTACCTAGGCCGGTGAGCTCGTCGATGAGACTCTGTTCAGCAAGCTCAGTTGTGCGCTCGAGCAACTCTTCTCGACTCTGTTCGACGGCACCGCGGCGAGCCAACTCGTCCATCAACAACGACGGCAATTCGCTCTGCTCTGACATCGCGACCAGCACGGCTGCTTTGGTGTCTGCTAGCGCGTGTTCGAGGTTGCCGAGGCGCTCATGCACCTGCGACCGCAGCCGCAGGCCCTCGATTTCACGCAACGGCAACGAGTCATAGGTGTCGTACTCGATGAGACATTGGTCGAGCACGGTCAGCGCCCGTTCGTAGCGGTCTTGATGGATGGCCAGATAGGCCTCGACGATGGTCAAGAACGACGTGAAGTTCTCGGCAGGGTGCGCCTTGAGAGCGTCAAGGTCGCCCCAGATATCGACGGCGCGATCAAGATGGCCACAACAAATCGCGGCGTAGGCGCGACTTGCCCGAGCGACGTTGCGACTTTGTTCGGTCGACGCGTTCTCAACAACGAATGCGAGCCCGCGGTCGGCGAGGTCGAGTTGCTCGTGCTGTTTTGTCGTCAAGCCCGGCGCGTGACCAGCGAGCGAGTCGCTGACTATCTGAGAACGAGACACCGCGACCAGCAGGTTCAACGCCGGAACCATGATTTTTTCGGGCTGGCCGCCCTCGAGCGCTGCAGTGAGTGGTTCAACCAGGTAGCTGGCAGCGATTTCGTAGGCGCCTAGCCGCATCAAGGTCACGGCGTAGTTGACGAGCGCCGGCTCACTCAGCTGCACCGCTTCTTCGTTGGACAGGTGTGTGGCGAGCTCAGTGCACAAGTCGAAGCACATTCGCGTGTCGCCGACAATGGCCGAAATCGCGGCCACCATGCTTATTGCATCGAATCGGTGGGACTCGGTGATGTCTTGGCGATCGACGCTGACAAAGTCGCGCACGTCACTCACCAGCTGTAACAGCGTCACCCCGCTGGTCGACCCTTGACTAACGGTTACCTGCGCCATCATGAGATTTAGCCGGTCACGGGCGCTGAGGTCGGTGTCGAGCGACGCTGCTATCTGGTGCCGCAGCTCGGCCGTCGAGTCGATTGCGCCCCCGCGGGCGCGAGATACAAGATCAGCTACTTCCGGAAGGTCATAGACCGCATCTGAGTTCCAGATCGACACGCCGACACCGTACTTAATGTCAGCCTGTGCACACACGCGCTTCTCGGATTCGGCCTACGGTGTCGCAATGCACGCCTGGCTCAACGGCCGCATGGTCGACCCACACGAAGCCCAGATCGCGATTGATGACCATGGCTTGATCGTTGGCGACGGGGCATTCGAAACTCTCAAGACTGTGCGGGGCGACCCGCTCGCGTTGACCCGGCATCTGCGACGGTTGCGAGTGACCCTCGAGGCGCTTGCGATACCGAGCCCACCCGAGTCGCAGATTCGCAAGGCAATCAGCGAGTGCCTCGCCGCTGCGGGCCATGACACCGCACGGATTCGCCTTACGGTCACCGCAGGAAGCGGCTCGTTGGGTAGCAGCGCTCCGAGCGGGCCAGCGTCGCTGTTCGTGATCGTTACCGAACTAGCGCCACGGGTACCGGGTACTGCGATCACCGTGCCGTGGACCCGCAACGAACGCGGCGCTCTTGCTGGGCTCAAGACCACGTCGTACGCCGGAAACGTTCGAGCGTTGCGAGCCGCCCACGAGGCCGGCGCCCACGAGGCCATCTTCGCAAACACCAAGGGTGAGCTCTGTGAGGGCACCGGCACCAATGTGTTCGTCGTCGTCGACGGTGAGTGTTCTACCCCACCGTTGTCGTCGGGCTGCTTGGCCGGCATCACCCGAGAGCTGGTGCTCGAAGTCGGCGACGTGCATGAGCGGGCGCTTCGGTACGAGGTGCTGACAACTGCCGACGAAGTCTTCGTGACGTCGTCGACCCGAGACGTTCAAGGGCTTATCCGTATCGACGATCGTGACCTCTCGAGTGGCCCTGTGACCCGTTCGATCGCTGAGAAGTTTGCGGCCCTCATCGCCGAGACAACCGACCCATGAACACGTGGCTTGTTCTGCTTCGAGCGGTGAATGTCGGCGGCAACAACCGCGTGCCGATGGGTGACATGCGAAACCTGATGGCCGATCGTGGCTTTGAGCAGGTCAGCACGCATCTGCAAAGCGGCAATGTGCTGTGTCGCAGTGATCGTGGCGCCGACGACATCGCCACAACCGTGCGTGCCGGCATCGCCGACCGATTCGGGCACGACATCGATGTCATGGTGCGTTCGCAGGCCGAGGTCGCGGCGATAGTTCAGGCCATGCCGTTCGAGTTTCCGGCCAACTCATCGTCGGGTGTCGTGTTCATGAGCGGCACCTTTGACGGCGAACTCGACATCGAACGCTTCCACCCTGACGTGTGTGTGATCGCCGGCCCCGACATCTACGTCGATCTACCCACTGGGTTTGGCAAGACCAAACTCACTGCGGGTTGGCTCGAGAAGCAGACCGACCTGCGTGGCACCCGCCGCAACTGGAAGACCGTCAAAGCCCTCGACGAGAAGTTGACCTTGCTTTAACCAGTCTTGGCGAGATGGCCAATGCTGGCGGCGGTCTCGGTGGCGACATCGGGGCAGCTAACCGCAAAAACTTCGCTGCCGTGCACGGTGCCCATCACCTGGCGGCAACGAGCCGGAACCCCGGCCCCGTTCAAGAACCGGTAGAACTCGATGCCCTCGTCGCGCAACGGGTCGCACTCGTTGACGCTGATCACCGTGGTCGGCAAACCTTGCACGTCAGACTCGGTTGCAAACATCGGCCACGCCAGCGGGTTCTTGGCTTCGAAGTGTTCGATGCCATAGGCGAGGCGTCCGGTGTTGCCGTTGAGGTTCAGAAAGATCTCGTTGTTCTCGATCGACGAGGGGAACCGGTCGTCGGGCCATGCGCCGGCGAGATAGGGACACATCGCATACAGGCCGCTAATCAGATCGATATCGCCGTCGGCCAGCAACTTCATGCCGCTCGCCAACGCCAGGTTGCCACCACCGCTCTCACCGGCCACGATGATGCGGTCAGGGTCGACACCCAACTCGCTGGCACTGGCGGCCACGTACTTAATGCCAGAAACACAGTCGTTGAGCCCGGCCGGGAACGGCTCGACCTCGGGCGCCGACGAGGGTGTCAGACAGTTGCGGAAGTCGACCATCGCGACCGCCACCCCTTGATGGGCAATCAACCGACCCCAACATTGGTACATGCCGAGGAACGCAGACATATTCATCATTCCGCCACCGTGCAGATAGACGACGCAGGGCAGCACTTCGTCGCCCTCGGGGCGTATGAAGAGGATCTTGATGGTGTTGCCGTCGGGCTGGCTCGTGATCTCGATGGTCGAGATGTCGAGCCCCTCAAGCGGCGCCAACCTCTGATCGTCGAGCCCGTCGAGCACCGCATCAGACGCCGATCGGTTCTTGATCGCAGACTCACGAGACACGATCTCCATGAGCTGCTCACGACTCTCATAGGTGGGGCCCACCGGCTCGGGCATTGCCCCCATGATGCGCCGAATCCGAGGGTGAATCCGCATGTCGCTGACGATCTTGTTCATGGCCGCCATCTTCGCCTATCTGCCCCGATGAACTACAACTCGGCCATCTCACCCCAGATGAAGATGATGATCAAGACCGAGCCCACAAAGGCGAACCAGTAGGGCGCCGTGATGCCATACGCCGATGCTAAAACGCCGCCCAACAGCCCTCCGACGATCAGGCCACTTTGTCCGCCGACTCGGTAGAACGCGCCGACTCGGCCTTGCATGTCTTCTGGCACGGTGCGCTGGCGGATCGCGTGCGCCGTCGTGCCCCAGATTGAGGCCTCGAACCCAAAGACAAATGCGATGATCATCGCGACCCAGGCTGTCGACGTGAGCGCAAACCCGAGATGCGTGGCGGTCTCTGCGACCAATACGGCCCGCAGCATCGTTGGTGCGCTGACCCGCTTCTCAATCGCCCCATAGACAAGGGTCCCAATCACTCCCCCAACTGCTGTGGCAGTGAGCAACAACCCAAAGCCCTGCTCGCCAAGGTTGAGGCGCTCAAGGGCATACAGCACGAGAACCGCAATCGTCGCCCCAAAGGTGACGTTGAGCGTGACCACTGTAATGGTCAACGCCCGCAATGGTCGGTCTCGCCACAGCCACCGCATTCCCTCGCCTATCTCGCGAACGACGTTGCGGTCGGTTGACGGCGCGATCTGACGTGGCGGAAGCCGCAGCCTCGCCACGATCGTGGCCGCGGCAGCCAGCAAGATCGCTTGCGCCACGAACGGCAACGCCATGCCGAGCGCAAAGAGTGCCGCTCCGACGGGCGGACCAGCGAGCTGATTGATGCCCATGTGGCCAAACATCATGCGCGAGTTTGCGATGCCCAAGTCGGCATGCGGCACAACCATCGGCATCATGGCATCGAGCGAGGTATCTGAAAACACCTCGGCGGCACCCATAAACAAGAGCATCGCGAGAACAATCCCGATGGTGGCTCGGTCGGTGGCTACAAGCAACGAGAGAACGGCCAACAACACGACTCGACCGATGTTGGCAACCACTGCGATGAGGCGTCGATCGTGGCGATCGGCGACAACCCCGGCCCACAGGCCGACCAGCATCCAGGGCAGCCGTTGCAAGATCGATGCCAAGGCGACGAGCACTGCGTTGCGCGTCAGCGATGCCACGAGCAACGGACCCCCAGCCAGCAAGATGCCGTCGGAAAGGTTGGCAAGCCAGAACGACGACAACATCGGCCGAAACTCTTCGCCGATTCGCTTTGGCGCAACTGCCTCGATGAGGCGATGGGCCAAACGAATCATGGGCACGCCTTCCGAGCAGTGTGTGCGACGAGAACCCGAGTGGAGCCGCCGCGAGAAAGCCCGACTAAGGCGTTTCCAACAGACTTCGAAACTACTTGGCGCGCAGACAAGGCGCGCGCAGTAACGGGGTTTCAGGCCGCCTGCAAAGTAACCCTGCCAAAAACCAAAGTGGCAGCCCATGGGCTGCCACTTTGGGGTTTTCGATCGCCCATACCGGGCGCTCGGGTTACTTCTCTTCTTTGAAGATCACGTGCTTGCGAGCTTTGGGGTCGTACTTCATGAGCTCGATGCGCTCACGGCTGTTGACCTTGTTCTTGGTCGTCACGTACTGGTACCCAGTACCTGCGGTGCTTTTGAGCTTGATGATGGGCCGCTTATCGGATCCTGCTGGCATCAGACCTTGACTCCTTTACGACGCATGTCGGCGAGCACGCGGTCAATGCCGTGCTTGTTGATCGTCTTAAGACCTTTGGCCGACACCTTGAGCTTCACCCAACGCTTCTCGCTCGGCACCCAGAACCGCTGCGTTTGGATGTTGACATCCCAACGACGACGGGTCTTGCGCTGTGAGTGAGACACGTTGTTACCGAAGCTCGGCTTGCGGCCGGTTACCTGGCATACGTTCGACATAAGCACGCCACGATAGCGCCACATTGATGATACTGGCGCGGCGTGGGCCAGACGATTGGCACACTTGGGCGATGCGGCGTCCGTCACGGGTTTGGTATTTGGCCTACGGGTCCAACGTCGATCCGGCCCGGTTCGCCAAGTACTTGCAGGGTGGCGAGACCGAGCCCGGCGCCCGAGACGCAACCCCACCGATCGCGGATCGGTGGTTCGACCTGCTCTTCCGCCTCGATTTCGCTGGAGCATCGCAGCGTTGGAGCGGCGGAGGCGTCGCCTTTGTGCATCCCGATCAGCGGCACCGCACCTGGTTTCGAGGCTGGCACATCACCGCCGAGCAGTTCGAAGACGTGTTCGCGCAAGAGAATCGGCTGCCCGTGGGTACCGGGCTGCCGTGGGACGATTTTGGGCCAGAGCAGCACATCGACGTTGGCACTGGCTGGTATCGGCGTATCCATCTGCTTGGCGAGATCAGCGCCATCTTCGGTCTCGATGACGATTGCCTGACGTTCACCTCGGCTGAAGTGATGCCGTTCAATCCCCCACACGGCGACTATGCCAACACGATTCGCCAAGGTCTGCGTGACCATCCCGACCTCAACGAAGCCGAAATCGACGCGTACCTCACCACCCACACCTCCCGGCCCCTCTGAGCTGACTACCACCCCGACCTGTTTCAGTTCTGTGGACATTTACGGCGAATTGTTCGCCGTAAATGTCCACAGATCCGGAAGTACGCTGCCACGGTGATGCGACGAATGGTGGTGGGCGTGCTTGTCGCTCTCGCCCTGCTTGGTGGGTGCGCGACTTCGGCTCAGCAAGAGCCTGCGACGAGCGAGGACTTCCTCGAGATCACCGATTGCCGCGAACTTGAGTTGTTGGCCGCGGCCGAAGTCGACCGCATCGCCGACGCCACCGATCAGCCAACCATCGACGAGGCCCGCGACCGTTTCATCCGCATCGTGGCGCACCGAGACAGCGTCTGCTGAACGCCGCTCGTCAGCTCTCGATGAACCAGTCGAGTACCGGCTCGAGACCCTCGATCTCAATGTCGTCGCGCTGGTGCACGTCGAGTGACTCCCACGTTGCTCGCCGAAGAATCATCTTGTACAGCTCATGGCGTTCATCGCCGAACATCGAGCCCTGGCTGTGCGTGACCTCGTAGCCCATCGCCGCTGACACCGCGTTCGACGCCGCGTTGTCGATGTGGGCTTCGCTGTGGGCTTCGAGCGCGCCGAGCCCGGCGAACGCAAAGTGCAGTACCGCGGTGCGCATCTCCTTGCCGATGCCTTGGCCCTGCACGCCGTTGATGAGCCACGAGCCGGTGCTTACGCTGCGCAGATTTGCAAAGTTGGCAGCCAGCAGACCCTGCGCGCCAACGATGCGA
>Ga0209828_1000395_pt1 | contig 42372 bp, 31 predicted proteins | sample MaitaG_FD_187429 | JGI IMG/M metagenome (GOLD analysis project Ga0209828, IMG submission 187429) | Marine algal microbial communities from Maine, USA - Maine_Asex2 metaG (SPAdes) (version 2) | ecosystem: Host-associated > Algae > Red algae > Unclassified | place: Maine, USA | collected 2015-01-05
CATTAAACTTTACAGCATAATAATGTTTATTTACATAATTTGCTACGTCTTTATTTTTAAATGTTTTAGCGTCTAATAATTTGCATGGACCACACCAAGAGGTGTACATATCCATCATTATTTTTTTGGGGTTCTTTTTTTGGAGTTCTACTGCCTCTTCAAGTGTTACCCAGTTTATTTCTTGTGCAGATAACGTAACAGTAGCAAAAACTGTAAATAATACTAAAACTATATATTTTTTCATTTTACTTATTTATATTTTTAAATAGATTGCAAATAGTGTTCCAAAGTTACGAAAAAAACAAAACGCCTCTATTGAGGCGTTTTGTTAGATTTAGAAGCTTTTATTTTACACCGTGCATCCTCTTAATAATAAATTTATTTAAAATTAGCATAACTAATCCTGCAAAAATTGGAATTGCAGTAAATATTAAAAAGAATGTACTCATACCATATTCTTCTACAATTGGGTCTAAGTACATTGCTGTTACACCAGCCATCAAATTCGCTATAAAATTCGCTACAAACCAAATACCAAACATCATCCCAATTAGTTTAAGAGGAGCCAATTTACTAACATAAGATAATCCTACAGGAGATATGCAAAGTTCTCCTAACGTGTGGAACAAGTATGCTAAAATTAAAAAGATCATACTAACAGAAGCTGTTTTTGCTCCCAAAGGAATACCAATAGAACCATAAGCTAAAATACCAAAACCAAAGCCAAGTAATAATAAACCAATAGCAAACTTAACTGGACCTGAAGGATTATATTTACTTTCCCATAATTTAGAAAATAACGGAGCAAAAGCAATAATAAAAAATGAATTTAATATACCATACCACGATGCTGGTACTTCAGGAGCTGGATCGTTAAATTGTTTGTTTAACATATAAATAACTATTACCCAAACAATAAGGAAACTTATACCTAATAATATATTTGATAATGAGTATTTAGCAAAAGTTTGTTTAAATAACATTGATAATACGTATGTAATAATAAGCATAGGTACTATGGTAAGTACTGTGTTAAAAATCTTAAACATCATCGCTCCATCACCCTCTAAAGCCCTATCCGTATAATCATTAGCGAAAATTGTCATAGAACTTCCAGCTTGTTCAAATGCCCACCAAAAGAAAATAGTAAAAAATGCAAATATTCCTATCACTAATAATCTATCAGATATAATTTTTGATTTCTTAGCATCTTCAATAACATCTTCAACATTATCTTCTATGTCTTCAATTGAATCTTCGATTGTATCATCGAAATCTTTAGTTCCTTTTGGAGACAAACCAATACGTCCAAATATTTTTTGAGCAAAATAAAATTGTAACATTCCAAAAAACATAAAAATTCCAGCTAAACCAAAACCATAATGCCATCCCCAATCTGGAGATTCTCCAATATAACCACAAAGTAAAATACCTAAAAAAGCGCCTGCATTAATGCCCATATAGAAAATAGTATATCCTGCATCTTTCTCCTTACCTTGAGTCTTGTAAAGTTGTCCAACTATTGAAGAAATGTTTGGCTTAAACATACCATTTCCGATTATCAACAAGAACAATCCTAAATAAAAAAAGTTACTTGTAAAACCTTCAAATGCCATGGATGCATGACCTAAAGTCATAAGAAAAGCACCAATTACAATTGCATTTCTATAACCTGTAAATTTATCAGCTATATAACCTCCAAAAATTGGAGTTATATATACCAAACCAGTGTACCAACCGTAAAGTAATGCCGCATCTGCTCTATCCCAAGCCCAACCACCGTCAGACATCGCTGATATTAAAAACAGAACCAATAAAGCACGCATTCCATAATAAGAAAAACGTTCCCACATTTCAGTAAAAAACAAAACAAACAGTCCTGATGGATGTCCCAAAACGGTTCTCTGATTAATTTCTGAACCCCCAAATTTAAATTCCATATATAATTATATTAGTTAGTAAATATTATTTTCTCTGTAATTTTGAATTGTTATGTTTTTTTAAAAACCTATTTAGTTTAGTTTTCGATACAATTTTCGTTTCTCAAAATTACTCGAACTGACTTTATATTATTACTTTTCAATTAAAAACAAATAATTGATAACTTAATCACTTAATTTATCACACAACGTCCTATCAATGAAATTGGTCATTTTTGTGTACAAATGTTTCCGCGTATTGCCACCATAAATACCATGGTTTTTGTCTGGATAAATCATCCATTCAAATTGTTTATCGGCTTGTATTAGAGCCTCAACCATTCGCATAGTATTTTGTACATGAACGTTATCGTCTCCTGTGCCATGTATTAATAAAAAATCGCCTTTTAGTTTATCAACATGGTTTATAGGTGAGTTATCATCATATCCACTGGCGTTTTCTTGAGGCGTCGTCATATAACGTTCTGTGTAAATAGTATCATAAAAACGCCAACTTGTAACGGGTGCAACTGCAATGGCCATTTTAAAAACATCATTCCCCTTAAATAAAGCATTACTAGACATAAAGCCTCCGTAACTCCAACCCCAAATACCAATTCTAGACGCATCGATATACGCGCGTTGCCCTAAAATTTTGGCAGCTTCAATTTGGTCTTCAACTTCAAATTTACCCAATTCTTTTTGTGTAATTTTCTTAAAATCTGCACCTTTTAAACCTGTACCCCTACCATCTACACAGGCTATAACATAACCTTTTTGTGCTAATAGTTGGTACCAATAATCGTTAGCACTATTCCAAGTATTTGCAACAGACTGGGATCCTGGCCCAGAGTACTGCGCCATAAAAAGTGGGTGTTGTTTGGTTGCATTAAAATTTGCAGGTTTAATAATCCACATGTTTAGATTGTTACCATTTACGTTTATGGTAGCAAATTCTTTTGGCGATGTTTTATAAGCAGATAAAGCATTTAAAAGCGCACTATTGTCTTTTATATTTTTTAGTACTGCTCCATTTTCAGCGTTATTTAAGGTGTATTCTGGCGGTGTGGTAGCACTAGAAAAACTATTGATAAAATATGTGAAATCTGCACTAAAGTCTGCACTATTTGTTCCTGTTTTTTGAGATAATCGCTTTTTGCCTGTCCCCTTTAAATTTATACTATACACATCTCTATTGGTAGAGCCATTTTCTACAGATTGGTAGTATATCCTGTCCGATTTTGAATTATAACCATAATATTTTGTTACTTCCCAGTTGCCCTTTGTTACTTGATTAATTAGCTTACCCTTTTTATTATAATGGTAAATATGGTTATACCCGTCTTTCTCGCTTGTCCATATAAAACTATCGTCCTTTAAAAAGGTTAAATTATCTGTAATATCTATGTAGGCTTTATCGGTTTCTGCTATGGCTAGAGTTGCTTTATTCTTGTCTGTGTTAATTAACCAGAAATCCAATTCATTTTGATGTCTATTTAAATATTGTGCGCTTAAAATATTTGAATTATTAGTCCACTTAATTCGAGGTATGTAAAAATCCTTGTAGGTTTTGTTTACTTTAACTTTAGATGTTTTATTATTTTTTAAATTGTAGATATGTAAAGACACAATAGCATTTGCTTCACCAGCTTTTGGGTATTTAAAAACAGTTTGTGTTTGGTATAAATCTTTACCATAAACATCCATAGAAAATTCTGGAACGTTAGTTTCGTCAAAACGAATAAAAGCAATTTTATTGCTATCTGTATTCCATTGAAAAGCACGAACAAATCCAAATTCTTCTTCGTAAACCCAGTCTGTTATTCCGTTTATAATTTTATTTTTTAAACCATCTGTAGTAAACTGAAATGTTTTACCAGAGGATAAATCTTTCACATATAAATTATTATTTAATCCAAATGCTACTTTTTTACCGTCTGGAGAAAAGGTTGGTTCTTGAATTTTTTCTTCGGAAACAGAAGTTAAGCTATTAGTTTTTGTATTAAAAACATAATAGTTGGCCAAAGTAGAACGCCTGAAAATAGATTCTTGATTTGTTGCTAAAAGCACCTGAGATTCATCTTCACTAAACGTATAATCTGTAAAATATTTTATAGCATCAAGTTTTGAAGAGTTTACTAGCGTCTTTACTTTTTTTAAAGTTTTATAATCGTAAACATCTATAGTAGTTGAGCCATTTTCTCTATCTAAATTTAAAACCGAATACTGTTGTCCATTCTCCATAGAATGCAGAGCATCCAGCCTTTCGGTTCTAAAAGTCGCATTAGACCAAATATCATCTAGGCTAATAGATTTGTTTTGCGCTTTAGATAAAGTTGTTACAAATAAGCAAAAAAATGCTAAATATTTATATAATATCATTAAGTATGTTTGTTTTACAAAATAATGCCAAGTTTACTAAAAATAAGCAAAAAACCCTAATTATTTAGAGATAATTCAGTCAAATTTAAACGTAGACTTATAAACTTAAATTCCAATAAATTTGTTTTACATTAAAATAGACGTTATTTAGTATCTTAGCAAACATAATTTACAATTAATGAGCGCAACAATTTCTGGTTTTTCAAAACTATCTAAATCCGAAAAAATAGATTGGATTGTTAGTCACTATCTTTCAAATTCTGAAACTGCAAAACAAACCATTACACAGTACTTTAATGCAGACAAAAACCTACAACAATTACACGACGAGTTTATAGAAAACACCATTTCAAACTACTATTTGCCACTTGGTGTAGCACCAAATTTTAAAATTAACGATAAAATTTATGCTATACCAATGGCCATTGAAGAAAGTTCGGTAGTAGCAGCAGCGAGTCATGCCGCTAAATTTTGGATGCAACGTGGTGGTTTTAAAGCTAAAGTACTCTCTACTACAAAAATTGGGCAGGTACACTTTATGTATAAAGGTGATTTTGAAGATTTAAAACAGTATTTCAATACCATTAAACCAAAATTAATAACAGAGACCAAACTTATTACTGCTAATATGGAAAAACGTGGTGGTGGTATTTTAGATATAGTATTACGTAACAAAACTAAAGATTTAAGCAACTACTACCAACTCCACGCCACGTTTGAAACATTGGATGCTATGGGCGCAAATTTTATAAATTCATGTTTAGAGCAATTTGCAAAAACGTTTAAAGCTGAAGCTGAAAAATACTTAAATACTCCAATTGACATAGTTATGAGTATTTTATCTAACTACGTGCCTGACTGTTTAGTTCGTGCTGAAGTGTCTTGTAAAGTAGAAGATTTAAAACATAAAAATATCTCTGGTTTAGCTTTCGCTGAAAAATTTGTTCGAGCAGTAAACATTGCTAAAGTTGAACCTCACAGGGCTGTAACACACAATAAAGGTATTATGAATGGCATTGATGCCGTAGTACTTGCCACAGGAAACGATTTTAGAGCAATTGAAGCTGGAGCACATGCTTTTGCCGTAAAGAATGGAAAATACAGTAGTTTAACATATGCTAAAATTGAAAATAACATCTTTACATTCTGGATGGAAATTCCTTTAGCTCTGGGAACCATTGGTGGCATAACAAACTTACACCCTTTAGTTAAAGTAGCTTTAGAAATTTTAGGTAAGCCAACAGCAAAAGAACTCATGCAAATTGTTGCAGTTGCAGGATTGGCTCAAAATTTTGCTGCTTTGCGCTCCTTAACTACAACAGGTATTCAAGAAGGACACATGAAAATGCATTTAATGAATATTTTAAATCAATTTAATGCCACAGTGAAAGAAAAAGAAATTGTAGTCAATTATTTTAAGGAAAACACGGTTACGCATAGCGCTGTAGTTTTAGAAATTGAAAAACTAAGACAATAATGCAAACTTATTACAGCCATGGCAAATTATTACTTACTGCCGAATATGCAGTACTCGATGGCGCTAAAGCTTTAGCTTTGCCCACCAAGTTTGGCCAAACGCTAACTGTAGAGCTTATAAACGAGAAAAAACTAATTTGGCAAAGTTTTGATTTTAAAGGAGATATTTGGTTCGAGGACCAATTTAAGCTAATAAATGGGCAAATTGCCACTTCGCTCGCTCCTAGTAATGACGTTAGTGAGAGGCTTAAGCAAATACTTAATAAAACTAAGCAACTTAATCCAGAATTTTTAAAAAGTAGCGTAGGTTATAAAATAACTTCAATACTAGAATTTCCAACTAATTGGGGTCTTGGCTCCTCTTCCACTTTGCTTAACAATATTGCACAATGGGCTAAAGTAGATGCTTTTGCATTGTCTAATGCTACATTTGGTGGTAGTGGTTACGATATTGCTTGCGCTAAAAACAATACGGCAATAGTATATAATTTAGTTAATGCTAAACCTTTAGTTAAACCTATAGTTTTTTATAAAGCATTTACGAATCAATTGTTTTTTGTGCACTTAAACCGAAAGCAAAACAGTCGTGAGTCTATTAAAACCTACAGGGACAATAAGTCTAACATCCAAAATATTATTTTAAAAATAAATGAAATAACAGCTAAACTAATTACAGTAAATAATATTGAAGATTTCAATATTTTAATAGAAAAACACGAAGCTTTAATTGGAGAAATAACAAAACAGACACCAATTAAAAAACGTTTATTTAACGATTTCAAACACCAAATTAAGAGTCTTGGTGGATGGAATGGAGATTTTGTTTTGGTTACAGGTAATAAAGATTATGTGAACTCTTATTTTACTGCTAAAGGTTATAATACTATAATTAGTTTTAAGGACATGATACTGTAGTTCTCTTAAACCGAAAAAGTAATACAAGGAATATTAATTTTATTTCTATAGTAAAAAAAGCCTCGCTATACGAGGCTTCAATTTTTTATAGTAGGAATGGGATATTACTGTACTGTTTTAGCTCTAAAATCTTCAATCTCTGCAGATTCTTTTAAAGCATTATACAATCTTGTATTAATTGCTGTCGATTTTTCTATTGCTACTTGGTTAGCAGAAGATTGATAGTTATCTAATTTAATTGCTGGTGTCTTTTTAGTAACTTCTACCATATAAACGCCTTTTACTCCTGTTATTAACTTTGACGTTTGTCCTACTTCTAAACCAAAAGCTGTACCAACAACAAGAGGCTCTGCTCCCGCTCCTGCTATAGTAGGGTTTTTCATGTTTATTGCCAAAGCTGTTTTAACAGTTTGCTTTTCGGCGGTTGTAACATCTGCTAAAGAGGTAGCGCTAATTCTATCTTTTATGAGTTTTGCTTTCTTCTCTTTTCTAATTTCTGGTAAAGCAGTTATAGAGGCATCTTGAACATTCATTAATCCAGCATCGTTTTTACCTGTAATTTGCGCAACAATATAGCCGTTAGATGTTTCGAAACGTTTTGTGTCTCCAACTTTAGTATCGTCTTCAAAAGTCCAACGCACAAGTGGTCTTAATGGTCCAACTCCAGGAATATTTTCGTCTAACTCTTTAATTGTACTTACAGGATTTACTTGTAAATTATTTGCCTTAGCAGCGTCTTGAAATTTTTGTTTTCCAAGAGATACTTCAAAATTTGTTGCTGTTCTAAATACTGCATTTTCTGTATCTACAGAAGGCTCAATTGTTCTTTCTATAGTTGCTACCTTATATGCTGTATCTTCGTTTTTCTTGTCGTCTATTCTAATAATGTGGTAACCAAATTTAGTTTCTACAACTTCTATACTTCCTTTTTTATTAAAGAACAAGAAATTTGCAAAATCTGGATCGAATGAAGCTGGATTATAGTCTGTTAAACGAAACCATCCAATACTTCCATCTTTACCTTTGGAACCGTCTGTATTAATTTTGTTAGCTACTTCTGCGTATTTTACTTTATTATTTTTAACCAATTTAAAAATACTGTCTGCAGCGGTTTTTGCTTGTTCTTTAGTTTTAGTGGTTTCTGCTGTTGCTGCTTGAGAGCCAATAAAAGGAATAAGGATATGGCTTGACTGAATAGAATCTGCTAAAACCCTTTTACTTAAAACCTTAGTTATTTTAAAAGCATTTCCATCTCTATAAGGACCATAAACTGAGCCAATATCTAATTTAGAAATACTGTCTTTTACACTATTTGGAAAAGCAGATGCATATACATATTTGTCTTGATATTTTGAATCTCCATCAGATTCGGCATTTACCAAAGTAATAGCATCGGCTTCGTTCATTGCTAAAAATCCAAGACGGTTATCTGTTGTACCACCTTTTATAAAAGAAACCAACTCATCTCTTAGCGTATTTTCATCTTCCAAAGATGGTGTATTTTCAAATTTTACGTATTGTAAATTCCTTGAGGCTTCAACTTCGTATTTCTTTTTATTTTTATTAATGTAAGCGGTTATTTCAGAATTAGAAACTGTGATAGTACTATCTGCAATAGATGTAAAAGGAATAGATACGTATTTAATATCTACTAAATCGTTTTGTAATTTGTGCTCTAACTCTCCTTCTGCTAAAGTAGCATTAGATGCTGCTTTAATCATATTAATATAGTTTTGTTGTAAAGCGCCAGATGCAATACTTTCTTCTCCTTGAACCCATCTGTTGTAAAAACCTCTGTTAGATTTCTTTAAATCTAAGATGTATTGGTTTAATAAAGATTCATCAAAAACGCCATCTACATTTAAAAACTGAGGGCTATTTGCATAAGTTTTTTTTAATAAATCTCGCATTTGCTCTCTTCCAACAGTTAAGCCTAACTCGTTAAATTGAGACTCCATTACAGATTTTCTTACTTCTGCCTCAAAAACTTGATTCATGATTTGAGATTGTGTAGCATTAGGATTGTTACGTGCTTCTACTTGAGCCATAAATGCCTGACGAGAAATATCTTTTCCATTAATGGTAGCAACTACGTCTGGAGATTTATTAAATAATGCATCCTTATTATCGAAAAGGCTCGATAGTATAAAAGCAAAAAGCGCTAGTGCGATTACTAAAATTAGTACAACTGTTTTCTGTCTTATTTTATTTAAAATTGCCATTTGTTAAAATAGATTGTATTCTGTTATTGTTTAAATATAGTGGGCGAAAATACCATTTTCTATTTAATAATAAAAGTAGAAATTGGCAATAATTATATAATTATTAAAATGATTGATTTTTCTTATAAAAAATCTTGCAAGAACACATCTATTTAGAAGTTAATTGTCTATTTTTATTTTTAAAGTGACTAAATCTATTTTAGTATTTGACACTTCTAATATTTTAAACTGAAAATCCTGAGTAGCAACAACATCGTTTTGTTGCGGAATTTCTTCTGTATAATCTACAATTAATCCTCCAAGTGTCTCGTAATTTTCGCTTTCAGGAAGATTTAATTTATAAGTTTCGTTTAGATAATCGACTTCTAAACGTGCAGAAAAAATATAGTTTAAATCGTCTATTTTTTCTTCTTTTAAAACTACTGTATCGTGTTCGTCTTCTATTTCTCCAAAAAGTTCTTCAACAATATCCTCAACAGTCATTATACCAGAAGTACCACCATATTCGTCTAAAACCACAGCAATGCTTTTACGTTTTTTTATTAGCACGTTAAGAATATCGTTTGCTAACATGGTTTCTGGCACAAACTCTACAGGCATTACCATTGCTTTAATTGTTTTAGGCTTTTTAAACAACTCGAAGGCGTGAGCATAGCCAACAATATCGTCTATAGTTTCTTTGTAAATTAATATTTTAGACAATCCTGTTTCGGTAAATAAGTTACTTAGATTAGTAACTGTGTCGTTAATTTCTAGAGCTACAATTTCAGTTCGAGGAACCATAACCTCTCTGGCCTTTACTTCTGCAAATTCTAGTGCGTTTTTAAATATTTGGATTTCAGAATCTATATCATCATGCTCTTCCACAGTTTCCATTTGCTCGCTTATGTAATTGCCTAATTCTATTTTAGAGAATGCTAATTGCACTTGATCTCCTTCAGTTTTAAAAAACTTTTTTAATACAAAATCTGAAATCCAAAGCACAAAATCTGATATAAAATTGAAAAGTAAATAAAAAAAATAAGCAGGAAAAGCCAATATTTTTATAAGCGTATTACTATAAATTTGAAAAAATACTTTGGGAAGAAATTCTGCGGTAAATAATATAACTATAGTGGAAATTATAGTTTGAGAAAACAAACTTAAATCTGTAAGTAAATATTTTAAAATTTGATAATTACCAACTAATGAAGCAAACCATTTTACCAATAAATCGCCCATAAAAAAACCATAAATAACAAGTGCTATATTGTTTCCAATTAGCATTGTTGCTATAAATTTAGAGGGCTTTGCAGTTAATTTGGTTAGTATTTTGGCTAAAAAATCGTCTTGTTTTTTTTCTATTTCTATATGAATTTTATTAGCAGAAACATAAGCAATCTCCATGCCTGAGAAAAATGCCGATGACAGTAACGACACTATAATGATAACAATAATTACTGTTGTGGACATTTATTGTTTATTATTTCTGTCTTCAAATTTTTTTTGAAAATGCCGTCTAAAAAAAAACATAAATGTTGCAAGTACAAATAAAAATAAAGATAGATATGCGTGATTTCTATCACTATTCCATGCACTTATACAATCGTATAAAAAATAAACACCTGCAATAATGTAGATGTATTGAGAAAATTTTAAGTATTTCAAAGTATATTATAATTTTATATAGTAAAGATATGCAAATTTTTGAAATTTGTATTAAATAAGACTCACTTGTATTATTCGCTAACAGCAAAACTCCCGCTAAATTGTAGCACTTTGGCTTTTGTAAAATCACGATCAGAATCGAAACCTTTTCCTCTTGTATCGAAACCATCAGACTTATATCTTACAGGTAAATTAGTAAACAACCATTCTTTTTTCTGGTCGAAATATAATTGGTCTGCATACAAAGTATCGCCTTCGTGAGTAGAGACTACAACGTTATCTTGCATATCTATTACATCTGTATCGCTATAAATTATAGCATAGTCTGATACGATTGTAGTTTTAAAATTTTGCTCATCGAAAATATGTAATGTTACACCTTCTGGAAACTCTGAGTAGCCAAATTTTCTGTTTTCAAAATCTAATAATTTCGGACTAATTAAATTAGCAACCACACGACCAGAATCTGTACGTTTTGCATTAATATTTATACCAACGCCTTGCGGTTCGTTTTCGCTAACTCCAATTTTATTAACTTCTTTAAAATTATTGGTACATGAAAAAAACAAAGTCACAGCTAATGCTATGACTCCGTTTTTAATGCTATGTTTTTTATTTATACCCATTAGATATTTGGCACTGTAATACTTCTTCCAATCCAACATCCTATTTTAATAGTTTGCCCAGATTTTCCTGCTGTAAAAATATCTTGTTTAGAAGGTGCTAGTGCTCTATATTTTGAGGCAGTATCGCTACTTGCTTTTGCAGCTTCGTTTCCTGCTAACCAATAAATTGATCTTTTCTCGAAGTTATCGTTACCGCAACTTTTTACACTTGAAGCATACATTGCAGCGACTTGTAAGTAAGGTTTTGTATCTGCTGGATTTAAATCTGCAGCTTTGTAAAAATAAGTTCTTGCTTGCCCGTAGCTTCCTTTGCTTTTAAATTCTAAAGCTAAGTTGTAATTAAGCTTTGCTAATTTTAATGGATCTGTTTCTAGTCTAAAAATTTCATCCATATATTTTTGCTCGCCTGTAATACCGTATAAGTAACGAGCGGTATCTGCATTAGGTTCTAAAGAATATTTTTGTTTTACAACTTTTACAAACATTGGGTCTGTTTTACAACCTTTTGCATATAGCTTATTCATTGCTCTTTGTAACCATTGCCCATCGTTTTTGTTAGCTTCGTAATCTCTTTGATAAATTGGAATTAGTACTTCGCAATTTGCTCTATCACCTAATAATGTTTCTAAACTTCCAGAAATTTTTTCAAAAGCGTTTAACCTTTGTCCGTATATTCTTTTATAAGTTTCTTCTTTACTAGACAAATTTTTACCTTTAGCTATCAAGGCATTCAGTTTACCTGAATTATCATTCACTTCAATCTCAATTTTGTCTACAACATCGTCATACTTATTAAAAAGTTCTTGAGGTGTTTTTTGTCCTTTATCGTATAGACTAACCATCATTTTAAAATAAATGTATAATCCTTTTGGGCTTGTAAAATTTTCAAGATCGGTTTTATAGACGTTATCAAATTCATTATATATCTGCTCATCTGTTAAGCCTAATAGTTTTCTGTGATCGTAACGTAATTCGGCCTTTTTATCTTCATAAACCCCTCTTGCAGACTTGCTAGAGTAGTTTTCCATTCTAGAATCCCATAAGGTAATTAGTTCGTTTATATACTCTACCTTTTTAGCATCTGTAGTTGCAGCATCTAATAAACCTTCAAAAACGTCTTCTCCATATTTGTAAATCCCAGACTGATTGTATTTAGGACAGCCTTTAATTGCTTCTCTATAGTAAGGTAATGCTTCTGTAAATTTTTTAGCTTTAACTGTTTCTGCTAGCAAAGACATATTTATTCTACACTCTTCTTGATCTTGTGCAAATGTGGTATTAAGACCTAAAAGCAGTAATGCTATTAATAATGTAATGTTAGTTTTCATAGTATTAGTTTTAATGTTATTAGTCGAATTTTCTTTTTTGGAACCATCTGTCGTTTAAAGATAAACTTATATTAAATTTGAGAAAGTTCTCTTGAACCAAATTAGCGTTTGTTGTGCCTCTTTTTCCTATTTCAATACCAATATTAGTATTTGAGAATGGGTTTCTACTTGTTCCAACTGGTAACCCTACTCCAAAAGATATGCCAAACTCTTTAATCGCTTTGTTTTGAATCTGTAAGCCTGTGTTTTCAAAACGTAGTCCTCCTCTATAAACTACTCGTTTCCAATAACTTGTAAACGAATTGTATTTAGGAATATAAAATCCTCCAAAAGAATAGATTGTTGCATCTACAAAGGTAGTTCCTGTATTTTCATATAATATATTAGAAAACTCGCTTGTATTTTGTATTGTAGTTTCTAATCCAGCAAACCACTTTCTTGGCTGCCCTAGACCGACTCCAAAAGATGTTCTCGAGGGTAAATTTAAACTTGTTTCGTCTAATCCACTTGATCCCAAATCTACTTCGATTGTGTTTACAGGGAGTTCTCCTCCTGTACCGCCAAAAGTAATACTAGAAAATGAACGCTCGTTTATAGAATTAATATCGCTTGAAGGCGAGAAAGTAAATGCAGATTGTAACTCTAGTTTGTTGGTGATCATGCGCTGGTAATGTAGTCCAAAATTAAAATTAATTCCGCTTAAATCAGATCTATTGGTCTCGCGCGATTGGGTTTGTAAAGGCTCTCCTTCGTTGTTATATCTAAATTCAATAGTATTATTTTTAATATTTCCAAAATTGTAATTGGTATCGACTCCTACACTTAGACCATCTGTAATTTGGTAACCAAACGAAAGAAAAGCTTTATTTAAACCACCTTCGCCTCTAAAACGAGTATCTAAATTACCTGCATCATTAATAGTTTCTAATCTATAACCAACTGCGGTATATGGTAACAATCCAAAACCAAATCCAAGTTTACCCAATGGAACGGATAGTGCTAAATAATCGAAAGTTGAAGAAGATACACGATCTTTACTAGCATTAGTTTTTAAATTTGTAGAAGTATGGCTCCCTGCAATTGTAAATTTTACTGGACGACTTTCATTATTAAATGATTTTAAATTATTACCTCCATAGGTTGCTGGATTTCTAAAATTTACATGAATACTATCCTTATAAATGCTTAATCCACCCATACTTACATTCTCTACCGAACCTTTAAATTTTAATGCTCCTATTCCATAAAAAGAATATGGAGAAGCTGTAGTTTCCTGAGCGTGACTTTGAATTGCAAACAGTGCAATAAAAACTAATACAAGTTTTTTTATCATTAGTGTTCGTTATATTTTAAAATAAAATTCAATCCTTCTAGAAGGAAATTTGAATTCGCAAATATGCTACTTTTTAATTGTTTAGACAACATTTTGGCATCTCCGCCTGTTAAAATTACTGTTAAATCTTGATATTTTTGTTGATACTGAGTTATGCATCCTTCAATTTCATTTAAAACACCGTTTACAACTCCAGAGTGCATTGATGCTGCAGTAGAGTCTCCAATAAAAGAATGAGGTGTTTTTGTTTTTAACAACGGTAAATTAGCTGTCTGGTTATGCATTGCTTTATAGCGCATGCGAATACCAGGCGAAATAGCTCCGCCTAAATAATGATTTTTGTTATTGATAAAATCGAATGTAATACAGGTTCCTGCATCTATAATAAGCACGTTATTATCTAAATATTGTTCTACTGAAGCGCAAACTAAGGCTATACGATCTATACCCAAAGTTTTTGGTGTGCTGTATAAATTTTTAAATGGAAGTTTGGAATTGTGTGATAGTATTTGAAGATTAAATTCTGCTTTAATATAATCTAAAGTTTCATTATCTAATTTTCCAACCGAAGACATAATAACAGATTTAATGCTTTTATGCTTTTTTTTAAGTGTTTGTATTTTAGCCTTGCATTGTTTAGTTTTTACACGCACTTTATAAATTAGCTTACTATTATTAAATATAGCAAGCTTAGTGTTTGTATTACCAACGTCAATAATTAAATTCATATATTAAATTGAAAAGCAAATTTACAAAATTGAAGTTATCTTTTAAATTATAATCTACTGGTATTAGGACTAATAAATTACTCTTTCTTATGTTTAAAATAAATAATATTAAAAAGAATTAAAATTTTACATTTTTTCTTTTGCAAGTATTAAAATTGAAAGTATATTTGCACTCGCATTTTTATGCAACTGGTGCCTTAGCTCAGTTGGTAGAGCAAAGGACTGAAAATCCTTGTGTCCCTGGTTCGATTCCTGGAGGCACCACCATAAAAAACTCGATTCAGATGAATCGAGTTTTTTGGTTTTTGCTTAAAATATTTTAAAATTAAATTTAAAGAAGCAATTAGTTATTTTTTAGATGATATCTTTTCAATACACATTAATTCGTATTGATTAGTTGCATACTTTTTGCGCATATCTTCAAATTCATTAGGTAAAACAGTTCTAAACTCATGGCTATCTTTTGGAATAATATCTACCATTAAATCTATCATTTCTTGAGGGTCGAATTGATTATCTAATAATTCTTTAGTTGTTTTTTTAATAGTTTCCTTTTTAGTAGAATATTCTTCGCCTCTGTGCTATTATGTAAAACTCTCTTACATTCTATCGTTAAAATCTGTTTTATAAGGCCCTGCATAATTGTTGTAATTCCACTATTGTAAGATGCCAATTCGTCTCTTAAAGATTGTGCAATAGCTTCTAAGACATATTTTGAAGTGTTATAGGCACCCAAAGATGACGTTACAAGTCCAGCTATGAAAGATACAAATATTAATTTTTCATTTCTTTCAATCCACTATTGTTCTAATAAATGGCATCTAAAATGTCTAGTTTAATAATTTCAATGTTATCTTTATAATCTTAATTTTTAACCGCTTCTTAAAATCTAGTTTTTTGCTCCAATTTTGTGTATGCCTGGAATAACATGATGTCGTGCTTTTGCTAAACTAATAACTGTACCTTTTCCTAATCCTGCTCCTATAATTAAAATTGTTTTCTTTTTCAGAATCAATATCTCTATTTTAGTTTAAATAAAAACAAGAGTTAATTAAAAAGATAGTTACTTCAATTCTATAGATTATTAACTCAAAAAATAGTTACTTTTTATTTCCTATGGTTAATAACTCGTCCCATTGTGTTGTAAATCTAGGACTGCGATGCTCTCTTATTAGAGCCCATTCCTTTTCACGGTTACCTACAGTAGCTAACTTTACTTTGTTTTTGCCAAATTTACTATTTAAAGCATCCATGACATTAGTAATTGCGACACTTTCACTCTTGTGAGGTGTGTAAAATAAGTTTGTTTGAATTTGATTAGCACTAACCAACTGAGATAAATTTACACCTACTTTTTTATAACGATAACCAGATTTAAAAATCTGTTTCAAGCCTTTTAAAGCTTCTTTTGTTAATTTTGAAGTGCTATCTGTTGGTGTATCTAAAGTTATTAAAATTTTATTTCTGTATTGCTGGTCTGTTGTACTATGTCGATTGGTTTGCAAGGCAATTTCAATTTGCGAAGCTGCACTATGTTGCTGTCTTAACAAATCGGCAACTTCTGCAACATAAAAACTACAAGCTTCTTCAATTAAACCATAATCTGTTAACCTTACACCAAAAGACTTTGCCGTACCAATGCCTTTTTTGGCGTTTGGTAATGCTACCATCTCAAGACATGGCATATTATTTAATTCGCGCCATAGGCGCTCACCAATAACTGTCATTTCTTTTCTAACCCAGGCAACTGGCATATTTGCAAAATCTAGCGCTGTTTTAACATCTTTTTTTTCCAATCTAATAGCATGTTTTTTGCCAACTCCCCAAATGTCTTTTACCTTTAAATTTTGTAATAAATATTCCCTTTTTTCTTCAGAATTAATAACATAAACACCATTATTAGCTGGCATTTTTTTAGCAAATTTATTAGCGAGTTTAGATAGTGATTTTGTTTTTGCAATGCCAACACCAACAGGAATACCAGTGTTTTTATGTACTGTATTTTTAATTTCGTGTGCAACGCTATCTAAATCTGGATTTTGATGTAGCGAAAGATCTACAAAGCTTTCATCTATACTATACTCTTCTACCAATGGTGAAAATATTTTGAGCGTATCCATAACACGACGCGACATATCGCTATATAATGTATAATTAGATGAAAAATAGGTTACGTTATTAGTATCTAATAATTTTTTAATTTTAAAAACAGGCTGAAACATAGGGATTTCGGTTAATGCCTTTGCTGCAGCGTTTGCAGCAATTATACAACCATCATTATTACTTAAAACAACAACAGGCTTGTTTTGTAAATCGGGCCTAAAAACCTGTTCGCATGAGGCGTAAAAACTATTACAATCTACTAGTGCAATCATAAAACAGATTTAATTATATAGGTTATAACACCCCAAATATTAACTTGGGTAGTTTGTTGTTTTTCAATTCTAATAATTTTAAAAGCATCATCAGAAATAGCGACTACTAATTGGTTGTTTTTTGGTGTTAATGATTTGTCAATAATTAAAACATCATTTTCAAAAACATTAAAATCTTCAAACGAATCATCCACAACTCTAACATAAAATGTAGCCGAAGCGTTTGATGTTAAAACAGCATTTAAATCTATTCTAGGCTCACTGTAATGTGTTGCAGGACTAGAAAAACCTGTTTGAACTGGACGCTCAACTCTGTAACTGTTTTCAGATTTTTTTATCTTTTTCATTTAATTTTTACACAATATTTTCTAAAGTAAATATAAATTCGTGATTTTTAATTTTTAAAATTAGTGTGAAAACAAAAGTACAAAGTTTAGACAGATTATATTAATTTATTTATTTGCCTTTTCACTTAAAATTATAGTAAAATAAAAAAACTAATTTATTTGAGTTAGCATTTAATTTGTTAAAACAAATAAAAATTTTAAAAATTTGTTATTTTAGAATTCTAAAAAAATATTATGACTTTACAAGAAGCGCTTTTATTAATTCTTTCCGTATTAGGGATTTTTACAATTGTTATTATAATTACTCGCGTATTTGGGTTGCGAACTTTTGCTAAAATGTCAAGTTTCGATTTTGCTTCAACAATCGCAGTTGGTTCTGTTTTAGCAGCTATTATTTTAAATAAAGATTATTCATTATTAAAAGGAGGAATAGTTTTGCTAGCAATTATTGGCTTTCAAACCTTATTTTCATATTTGGTTAGAAAGCATGATTTTTTTAAAAACCTATTCACTAATAAACCACAAATTATTATGTGGGATGGTAAAATATTGCATAAAAAACTAAAAAGTTGTAATGTTGGTGAAGACGATTTAATAGCAAAATTAAGAGAAGCTAATGTGCATGATTTTAACGAAGTTAAGGCTGTTATTTTGGAAAGCACAGGCGACGTTTCTGTAATACATAACGACAAAAATAAAAGTATACAATCGCAAATGTTAATCGATGTGGATACAGAACAAGCATAATGTGGAACTTTTTAAAAAATAATAGAAATGCCATTTATGGTGGTTTACTCGCTACAGCCTTTACAGGATTGGGTATTTTTCTATTGGGAAACGTTTCTGGTTACGAAGCCAGAAACTTACTTAAAGTATCGCTCTCTGGTTTAAATATGTTATGTAATACAATTGTATTAGCATCTGCAACAATACTTGCGCTTCTGCTTACTTTAATTAGTGTAAGTTCTGGCTCAAAAGGCACGTTGAAAAAACAACACTATTACCAAGTGCTAAGCATCGCCAAATTTGATGTTATTTTATTTATTTCGGCACTTATATTATTTCAGTTTTTTAACATTCCCATAATGGAATCAGACAATGTGCCAGTCTCTTGGTTTGATCTTATTTATTGGGCTACATTAGCATCTACCTCTATTATAAGCGGTATGATGATTACTGTAATTCTCATGCTTTACAATGCCATTACTAACTTAATTGCTATAATTGGTTTAAGTAAAGATCATCCATTATTGTCTAAAGAAGAAGCAAAAGAAAAAATTGATGAGCAGGAAAAGAATTTGAAAAGATGACGAATAAATTTTTGTAAATGAAAACAGGCTTAGTTTGGTTTAAAAACGATTTAAGATTGCATGATAATGAAGCGTTATGTAATGCCATTTCTAACTGTGATGCATTGGTTTTATTTTTTTCTGTTGAACCACATTTGTTTAAGCAATTAAATTTAGGTTTTAGAAAAGCAGGTATAAACCGTTTTAAATTTTTAGAAAAATCTATAAACAACTTAAAGAAAAATCTGGAAGCTATTGGTGGACATTTAATTATAAGTAGTTTAAGTGCTGTAGTCGAAATACCTAAGTTGGTAGCCCAATTTGGTATTACAACAATTTATGCCGAAGAGGAATATGCACAAGAAGAATTAGCCATTAAAGCAAAAGTTATAGAGCAGCTACCAAACGTAGAATTTAATTTTTATTGGGGAAAAACATTATATCATATTAATGATATTCCTTTTACAATTGCTACAATTCCACTTACAAGTAAGGCATATCGTATTCCAACATCAAAAGAAAGTGAACCACGTGAAACTTTTAATGCTCCCGAAAATATTGTGAGTCATTTAAAGGCGGTTTCAACTAAATTTCCTTCATATAAAAATTATGATTTTACAGAAGAAGAATGTAAAACTGTAGAGCCGTTTTTAAAAGGTGGAGAAGATAAAGCATTAAATAGATTGCGTTACTATACTTTTGAATCTGAATTATTAACAGGCTATCGCTGGTCTCGAAACAAATCTTTGGGTTTAGATTATAGCTCAAAATTCTCAGCATATTTAGCTTTAGGCTGTATTTCGCCACGATTAATTTTTGAGGCAGTAAAAGAATACGAAAAAAAGATTAAAAAAAACCAAAGCACGTGGTGGATAATTTTTGAGTTGGTTTGGCGTGATTACTTTACTTTTAAAGGCATGAAAATGAGAAACGCTATATTCCACACCAAAGGTTATAAAATTAAGGATGTTGCTTTTGAAAACGATAAAAAGAAATTTAATAAATGGAAAGAAGGCAAAACTGGTATTCCATTTATAGATGCCCACATGAGGCAATTAAATAAAACTGGTTATATGAGCAACCGTGGCCGTGTTAACTGTGCTAGCTATTTTGTACACGATTTAAATATAAATTGGACCTTTGGCGCAGCTTATTTTGAAACTAAACTTATAGATTACGATGTAAGTGCAAATTGGATGAATTGGCACATGCAAGCTTTCGAGATTTATTATACCAATCCTGTACACCAAAGTTTAAAATACAATGCAAATAAATACATTGCGAAATGGGTTCCTGAATTAAGCAAAATTGAAGACAACAAAATACATGTACCTTGGCTTTTTAAAGATTTAATTGAAACTACAAATTATCCAAAACCAATTAAGGTTTATAAAAAATGGACACGCGCAACAAATAGAATTTTAAAAACTTTAGAAAATTAAATCTAATCTTTAGGCTGATTAAGTATAATAACTAGCATAATTCCATTTAATATTAACGAAATGCCATTAGTAATTATTATTGGTAAATCGTTTTTAATTACGCCGTAAACAGTCCATAAACCGACTCCAAGGCATAGAATGGCAAACATAAATATACTTACATCTTCAACTCTTCGTGTTTTTATAGCTTTTACAATTTGCGGTAAAACAGCAATGGTTGTAAAAAGACCTGCTAGACTACCAATAATTTCTACTGTTTGCATTAATTATAAATTTAAAATACTCTTTATATGACTTATATTTTTTTTAGGAATAGCTTCTAAATACTAATGAACTTCTAAATATGCTGATGATCCATAAGCGTTATAACGGTTCCTTTTATAATTATCTTCGACTTCAATTAAGTAAAATATAGATTTGTCTGAAGGATTACTAATACCCTAATATCTATGAGATAAAATTGGAATTGGCTGGATAATAAACAACGCTAATTAAAAAATAACGAAACCAATTTTTAAAGCATTGGTTTTATTGTTTAGCCAAATACTTATTTCTAATAATAATACTTACAGGCTTATTTTCAATTTTACTCTCTAACCAAGAAATAATATCTAAATATAAAAACGCACGACGCTCAAATGGGTGATCTTCGAATGTTTTTAATCTATCGCGTAGTGTTTTAAAAGCGTTTTTTAAGTCTTGAGGATAAATATCCTGTAAACTTTTAATAAATTTTATCATTTCTTTTTGCACCTCATGAAGATCATTCATCTTTATTAAAAACTTGTAAGTGCTTCTAAGTAATGAATCTAAGTGGTAATCTAATCCTGCCTCATAATGGGCAACTAAATTTAATACTCTAGAAAAACACATTAAATCTTCACGCATTGATAGCGATTTATTAGCAATAATTTTATCTAAATATTTTATACTTTCTTTATTATTACCAACTCCAAAATGTAAACTTGCAAATTTGTAATAAAATATCATTTTATGGTGCTCATCTACTCTATTATTAAATTGTATTAAATCTTTTTCTATATTAGGAATCAACGTTAAGCCATCTTGAAAGCTACCATCAATAAAATGTTTATTAATTTCATGAAAATTAAGATATAGAAAAATTAAAAACTGTACATTCTCATCTTTTGGAAAATTTGGGGCTTCAATTTTAGCTTTTAAAGTTGTAAGTACCTCCAAAAATTTAGGTTTATTATTAATAAAGAAAATAGATTCTAATAAATAATTATTTCCTTTTAGAAAAAATACAGGATTCAAATTAACCATATCTGGATATTGAGTAAATAAATCTACCCATTTTAAAGCATATTTATAACAATTTAAAAAATCCTGCATTAAAAAACTATACCACAAATGCGCTTTATAATACCAAAGTTTCTCTCGAAAACCTACGTTTAAAAGATCAAAATCAGGTAACCTATCGTTAAAATATGTTGTTACTTCATTGCTTTCTGTTTTATTTTTTACATAACCTGTTTTCAAAATTATACTATATAATTGTAAGGATAAATTCGACAACTTGCTTGTTATCAAATTCAATACGCTCAATTCTTTAGCTTGGATTGTAAGTTCGTCTGCTCGTGTACTAATACTTCTGGTAATGTATTGCGCTTCAATAATTTTCTCAAGTTCTACAATTTCGAAAGCCAAGTTTTTTTCTTCATTTACAATAGCTAACTCTTTGGCTTTATCTAAAATTTTTAAGCTCTGCTTGTATAATCCTTTATGGTATAAAATAGACGCAAAATCTAATTGTTCTCGTATTTGAGAGCGTATATTTTGATGTGAAGGATTTAATTTTAAGCTAATTAATAACTGCTTATACAAATGCGCTTTTACATTTGCTAGTTGCTGTTTTTTTATTTGAGTAGACTTTAAAATAGAAACCTCATCATAATTTTTAAGCTTATCTAACACGGTAAATAAGTTTAAAAACTTAGAATCTGTATTTACGCCTAATCGCCCTACATACAATTTAAATTGTCGTTTTTCGCTTTTATTAAGCGATTTTACTAAGGCAAATAGATTATCTTTTTGGTCTTTAGTCATCAACTAATAATTAATTTAAGTAATTGACTTTCAGTATTTTATATTCTTTTTTAATTTTTGAACATCGTAACACTTAAAATACATCAATTAGTAATAAATAACCAAAGTATAAATTAGTATTTCAATAGAAAAATAAAACGCACCTAAATGTCAGATAATAACATACAAATTTTCGATACAACACTTCGTGATGGAGAACAAGTTCCTGGATGTAAATTAAATACAGAACAAAAAGTAGTAATCGCAGCACAATTAGATTTATTAGGAGTGGATGTTATTGAGGCTGGTTTTCCTGTGTCAAGCCCAGGCGATTTTAAATCGGTTCAAGAAATTTCTAAAATTGTAAAAAATGCAACAGTTTGTGGTTTAACTCGTGCTGTTGAAAATGACATTAAAGTAGCTGCCGAAGCTATAAAAGAGGCCAAAAGACCAAGGATACATACGGGTATTGGCACTTCAGATTCTCATATTATTCATAAATTTAAATCGAATAGAGAAACAATAATTGAGCGTGCTTTTGAAGCCGTAAAATATGCAAAATCTTTTGTCGAAGATGTAGAATTCTATGCTGAAGATGCTGGACGTACAGAAAACGAATATTTAGCTAGAGTTTGCGAAGCAGCCATTAAAGCTGGTGCAACTGTTTTAAACATTCCAGATACCACAGGTTATTGTTTACCTAGCGAATATGGAGCAAAAATTAAGTACTTAAAAGAAAATGTAGAAGGTATTGAAAAAGCGATTCTTTCTTGCCATTGCCATAACGATTTAGGTTTAGCAACTGCCAATTCTATAGAAGGCGTTATTAATGGCGCAAGGCAAATAGAATGTACCATCAACGGTATTGGAGAACGCGCTGGAAACACCGCTTTAGAAGAAGTTGTTATGGTTTTAAAACAACATCCTCACCTAAATTTAGATACCAATATTAAAACCGAAATGCTTTATGGTATAAGCCAACTCGTTTCAGACAGCATGGGAATATACACGCAACCTAACAAAGCCATAGTTGGTACTAATGCTTTTGCACATAGCTCTGGAATTCACCAAGATGGTGTAATTAAAAATCGTGAAACTTACGAAATTATAGATCCTAAAGATGTTGGTGTAACAGAATCTGCTATTGTATTAACAGCAAGAAGTGGTCGTGCAGCATTAGCTTACAGAGCTAAAAATGTGGGCTACGAATTAACAAAACTCCAGCTAGACGATGTGTATTCTAATTTTTTAAGTTTTGCCGATAGAAAGAAAGAGGTTAACGATAAAGATATTCATCAAATTATTGAAACTAGTAACGTTTACAAACAAATAATTTCTGCATAAATAATTAAAATTTTTAACTAATTAAAAAGAGATTTTCGCTTTCGCGGAAATAAAAATGAATGGGTAAAAACACATTATTCGATAAAGTTTGGGATGCACACGTAGTTAGCACTATAGAAAATGGTCCACAAATACTTTATATAGATAAACATTTAATACACGAAGTAACGAGTCCGCAGGCGTTTAATGAACTTGAAGAGCGCAACATTCCTGTTTTTAGACCGCAACAAATAGTTGCTACTGCAGACCATAATACACCTACTCAAAACCAACATTTACCAATTGCAGATCCGCTGTCTAGAAAGCAATTAGAGCAACTTTCTATAAATTGTAAAAAAAATAATATTACACTTTACCAACTTGGCCATAAATACAACGGTATTGTTCATGTAATGGCTCCAGAATTAGGATTTACACAACCAGGAATGACTATGGTTTGTGGCGACAGCCATACCTCAACGCATGGTGCTTTTGGGACTATTGCTTTTGGCATTGGAACCAGCCAAGTAGCACAGGTTTTTGCAAGCCAATGTTTATTACTAACGAAACCAAAAAGTTTGAGAGTAACGGTAAATGGAAAATTAAAAAATGGTGTTTTACCTAAAGATGTTATTCTTTATATTATTTCTAAACTAGGCACAAATTCTGGCACTGGTTACTTTTGCGAGTATGCAGGAGACGTTTTTAAAAACATGTCTATGGAAGGTAGAATGACCGTTTGTAACATGAGTATTGAAATGGGAGCTCGTGGTGGCATGATTGCTCCAGATCAAACCACTTTCGATTATGTTAAAGGAAAAGACTATGCACCAAAAGGTGAAGCTTTTAATAAAAAAGTTGCCTATTGGAAAACATTACCGTCTAGCATTGATGCAGTTTTTGACAAAGAATATACGTTCGATGCCAAGGATATAGAACCTATGATTACCTATGGAACAAATCCTGGAATGGGTATTAAAATTTCAGAACATATTCCTGACAATAAAGATGTTTCTTTTATGAAATCTCTAGAGTATATGGATTTTAAAGCTGGCGAGAGTTTAATTAACAAAAAAATAAACTATGTCTTTATTGGTAGTTGCACGAATTCTCGAATAGAAGATTTTAGAATTGCAGCAAAATATATAAAAGGTAAACAAAAAGCAGATAATGTTACTGCTTGGTTAGTTCCAGGAAGTAAGCAAGTTGAAACACAAATAATTAACGAAGGCCTTAAAGCAGTTTTCGATGCTGCTGGATTCGAGTTACGCCAACCAGGCTGCTCGGCTTGTTTAGCAATGAATGATGATAAAATTCCGCAAGGAGAATACTGCGTGTCGACCTCTAACAGAAATTTCGAAGGCAGACAAGGTCAAGGTGCTAGAACAATATTGGCAAGTCCGTTAGTAGCTGCAGCTACTGCTATTGCTGGAAAAATAGTAGATGTCACGCAAACTATTGAAACATTAGAATTCGCATAGTATGGAAAAATTTACAACGTTAATATCTAATGCAATTCCATTAGATATTGCTAATATAGATACCGATCAAATTATACCTGCACGTTTTTTAAAGGCAACAGATAAAAAAGGATTTGGATATAATCTATTTAAAGATTGGAGGTATAATAAAGACGGGTTGGAAAATACTGAGTTTACTTTAAACAATACAAATTTTTCTGGCAGTATATTGGTTGCTGGAGATAATTTTGGTTGTGGCTCTAGCCGAGAACACGCAGCTTGGGCTTTAGTTGGGTACGGTTTTAAAGTAATTGTATCTAGTTTTTTTGCAGATATATTTAAAGGTAACGCGCTTAATAATGGTTTGCTACCTGTACAGGTTTCAAAAGGTTTTTTAAAACATTTAATTTCAGAAATTAAAGCAGACCCAAATATAAAATTAAAAGTTAATTTAAAAGAACAACAAATTAGTATTAAAAGCAGTAAGCGTTTTGAAAATTTTGATATTGATCCCTATAAAAAAACATGTTTAATTAATGGGTATGACGACATCGATTACTTACTAAGTAAAAAAACAGAAATCGAAGCGTTTGAAAATACAATTAATAAATAAGTGCGTTAAGGATTGAGGCATTGTTGAAGCTCCTCGCAGAGAGCGACTGCCAAAAGCCTGACCTTTAGGTAACGCCCAAAATAAAATAATAATTAAAATAAGATTGTAGAATTAGATTTCTGCTTTCGCAAGAATTAAGATGAAATTAAATATTGCTGTTTTACCAGGTGACGGTATTGGACCAGAAGTAACAGACCAAGCTGTTAAAGTTTTAAAAGCAATTGCTTTAGAATTTAACCACACGTTTTTGTTTAAAGAAGCGGCTGTTGGCGCAATAGCTATCGACCAATATAACAATCCATTGCCAGACGAGACTTTAAAGTTGTGCAAAACAAGTGATGCTATTTTATTTGGAGCGATTGGACACCCAAAATACGATAACAATCCTAGTGCAAAAGTGAGACCAGAACAAGGCTTGTTAAAACTTAGAAAGGCATTAGGTTTATTTGCAAATATAAGACCTGTAAAGGCTTACGACACGCTTATTGAAAAATCACCCTTAAAAGAAGATATTATTAAAGGCACAGATATTAGTATTTACAGAGAACTTACGGGTGGTATTTATTTTGGTGAAAAGAAACTTAGTGAAGATGGGAATACAGCTTCAGATCTATGCCAATATTCGCGCCATGAAATTGAGCGTATTGCACATTTGGCATTTAAAGCAGCGCAGGACAGAAGTAAAAAAGTAACTTTAGTAGATAAAGCGAATGTTTTAGAAACGTCACGTTTATGGCGAAAAGTAGTTACTGAATTAGCAATACAATATCCAGATGTTACACTCGACTTCTTGTTTGTAGATAATGCCGCAATGCAAATGATTTTAAATCCTAAGCAGTTTGATGTTATTTTAACCGAAAACTTGTTTGGCGATGTTATTAGTGATGAAGCTAGTGTTATTGGTGGCTCGATTGGATTATTGGCTTCGGCTTCGGTTGGAAATAAACACGCAATGTTCGAGCCTATTCACGGTTCTTATCCACAAGCTACCGGAAAAGATATTGCTAATCCTGTGGCTTCTATTTTAAGTGCTGCTATGCTATTAGAGCATTTTGAATTGTTTGAGGAGGCAGAATTAATTAAAGAAGGTGTTGATAAATCTTTAAAACTAAATGTAACAACACCAGATTTAAACACGGTTTACGACAATGTTACGACCTCTAAGGTTGGCGATTTTATTGCTGATTTTATTAGTAATCCAAAAGATTCGAATCTTAACTTTACTAACATTCACTTAGGGCAATCTACTATTATTTAAGTTACAAATTTTTATTTAAAATTATTGATTTCCGATTGATTTTATTCCATTATTCTTAGATAAAGTGAGTTTAATTTAGATAATAGTAATTCGGTGGCTGTTCTTATTTATTACCAAAATTCTTCACTACATTTAGTTTCATTTATTTACAATATAAAAATGCCTACACAACCAAAGTTAACGCGATTTAATCAAAATGTATTATCGAAGTACCAAATATACAACAGTATATTTATGACGCTTCCTTTCGATACTATTACAAAAACTGGAGCACTTTTACCACTCTTTCACGAGACTTGCAAACAAGGTTTTGAAAAACAAAATAACCCAACTACTATTGTTGAGACGTTTTTTAAAAAATACCAATCGAGTCGAACAGTAGAAGGCCAAACCAATTTATTATTTAGATTTATTCAATATATAGAACGCCAAGTGGTTTTGTTTGATGCTATTGAAGATGCTGCTTTTCCAGTGGTAAATAATATGGATGGTATTGGGACGTTAAGAAGTTTAAAGGAAAGTGTAGCCTCTGAAAACAAACTAGAAACACTTAAGACTTATCTTAAAGAGTTTAAGGTACGTATTGTGTTAACGGCGCATCCAACTCAGTTTTATCCAGGTTCGGTATTAGGTATTATTACAGATTTAACCGAAGCTATACGCGAAAACGATTTGTTAAGAATTAACGATTTACTCGCGCAATTAGGAAAAACACCTTTTTTTAAACACGAAAAACCAACGCCTTACGATGAAGCTGTAAGTTTAATTTGGTATTTAGAAAATGTGTTTTACACCTCTTTTGGAACGATCTACGATTATATACAACAAAACATTTTTGATGGAGAACATATAGATAACGATATCATAAACATTGGCTTTTGGCCAGGAGGCGACAGAGATGGAAATCCATTTGTTACCCCAGAAATTACACTTAAAGTAGGCAACAGATTGCGCGAAACTATTATTAAAAATTACTACCGCGATATAAGAAAACTTAAAAGAAAATTAACTTTTAATGATGTTGAAAATCGTGTATCAGCTCTGGAGCGTGAGCTTTATAAAATAATTATTAATGAAACATCGACATTAACCGTCCAATCTTTTACTTCAGAATTAAAAGAAATAAAACAAATTATTATAAAGAAGCACCAGTCGCTTTATTTAAATGAAGTGAATAGTTTATTAAATAAAATTCATCTTTTCGGATTTCATTTTGCGAATTTAGATATACGTCAAGATAGTAGAAAACACGAATTCTTTTTTAACAAAATGGTAAATGCTTTGATTGAAAATGACAGTAGCATATTCCCGAAAAATTATCACGATTTATCAAAAAATGAACAAGTAGCATTACTTTCTAAGATTGAAGGTAAAGTAGATTTATCTTTAATTAAAGATGAAGAAACCTTGAAAGCCTTAAAAACAATGAAAGCTTTAAAAACAATACAAGATAATAATGGTGAAAAAGCTGCAAATCGTTACATTATTAGTAATAACCAAACCACCTTGCATGTAATGCAATTGTTTGCAATGCTAAAATTAGTTGCCTTTGAAGATAAATTAACAGTTGATGTTGGGCCATTATTTGAAACCATTACAGATCTAGAAAACGCACCAAAAGTAATGGAAGAGTTATATACTAATCCAGATTATGCTGCGCATTTAAAGTCTAGAGGAAATAAGCAAACTATTATGCTTGGCTTTAGTGATGGTACAAAAGATGGTGGTTACCTAATGGCAAACTGGGCTATCTATAAAGCTAAAGAAAACTTAACAACCATTTCAAGACAGTATGGTATTACCGTAATTTTCTTTGATGGTCGTGGTGGACCTCCAGCACGTGGAGGTGGGAAAACACATAATTTCTATGCTTCGCTTGGACCAACTATAGAAGATAAAGAAGTACAATTAACAATACAAGGACAAACTATTAGTTCTAATTTTGGAACTCTAGAATCCTCACAATATAACCTAGAGCAATTAATTAGTTCTGGAATTTACAATAGCTTAAGCGATAAAGATTTAAGTATGTTACCAGAGAATAGAGAAGTGATGACCGATTTATCTGAGCGTAGCTACAAAGCATATTCGGCTTTTAAGGCACATCCAAAATTTATTTCCTATTTAGAGCACATGAGTACTTTAAAATACTATGCTAAAACAAATATAGGAAGTCGCCCATCTAAACGTGGAAAGTCTGAAGGCTTAGTATTCGAGGATTTAAGAGCTATTCCATTTGTAGGCTCGTGGAGCCAGTTAAAGCAAAATGTTCCCGGATTTTTTGGTGTTGGCACTGCTTTAAAACATTACGAAGACACAGATACTTTCGAGAAAGTACAGATCCTTTTTAAAACATCAGATTTCTTTAAAACGCTTATAGAAAACAGTATGATGTCTTTATCGAAATCATTTTTCGACTTAACAAAATACATGAGTGAAGATCCAGAATATGGCGAGTTTTGGAATGTTATTTACACTGAGTATAAAACGTCTAAACGCCTACTTTTAAAGCTAACAGGTTACACAGAATTAATGCAAGAAGAACCTGCTGGAAGTGCTTCTATTGCTGTTAGAGAATCTATAGTTTTACCATTACTAACAATCCAACAGTACGCCTTGAAAAAAATTCAAGAGCTTGAAAAAGCAGAAATTAGAGACGAAGCGCAAATCTCTATTTATGAGAAATTAGTGACCCGTTCGCTATTTGGGAATATTAATGCAAGTCGCAACTCGGCTTAGAAAATTTTTATAAAAAAAATTTTTGCATTATTGTAATAATCTTAGCGGATAAAACTTTACCATAAACCAGAAAACTCATCTTATCTGTCTTAAAAATCCTTAAACCTCTACCGTGTTTAAAAAAAATCTAATAGGATTTTGATACCTTTAGTAGATAATTTTTAACCTAGCAGTTTTATATTTACCTAACTGTTTTATTCTATTATTAAAATTCAATAGTCCCTTTTATTGTATTAACCAGATACTTATTTAAAAAAATAGTTAAATCTGCTTATTTAAAAACTTTACAAAGAGTCCCCAACATTAAGGTTTTGTTATTAGTCATAAAAAAACCTCGAAGTCTATACTACTTCGAGGTTTTCTAATTATACTATTGTCTAAATCCTAATGTTCATTCAGTCTAAAGTCTGGATAAGCATCCATACCATGTTCATGAGCATCAAGACCTTCTAATTCCTCTTTTTCAGATACACGTATTCCCAATACTTTCTTCAACATAAAAATAATTAGAAATGAAGATACAATACAAATAGCAGCGTAAGCTAAAACACCATATAATTGTGGTAAAAACGACAAACTATTAGCCGCTTCAGATACTGTTGCAACAACACTTCCACTTTCGTTTAAAAACTCACCAACATCGTTAGTTACAGCACTAAATCCAAAAATTCCAACCGCTAATGTTCCCCAAATACCACAAACTAAATGTACTGCTATTGCTCCAACTGGATCATCTAATTTTAATTTATCTATAAAACTAACTGCGAACACAATTAGTATACCAGCTATTGCTCCAATTATAATAGCACTTGTAGGCGACATAACATCTGCACCAGCTGTAATACCAACTAATCCACCAAGAATACCATTTAAAAACATGGTTAAATCTAAGTTTTTATACCTAATTGTAGAGGCTATTGCAGCTACTACTCCACCTGCTGCTGCTGCTAAACATGTAGTTACTAAAACTAAAGAGGTTAATTCTGGATCTGCAGATAAAACCGATCCACCGTTAAAACCAAACCATCCTAACCATAAAATTAAAACACCTGCAGTTGCTAATGGAATATTATGTCCTGGAATAGCCTGTATTTTACCATCTTTAAATTTGCCAATTCTTGCTCCCAACAAGCATACTGCTACTAAAGCTGCCCATCCACCTACTGAATGTACTAATGTAGATCCTGCAAAATCGTAAAATCCTAGTTCGTCTAAAAAGCCACCTCCCCATTTCCATGAGCCAGCAATAGGGTAAATTAATCCTACATAGATAATAGTAAAAATCATAAATGGTCCAATTCTCATACGTTCTGCAACGGCCCCAGAAACAATAGTTGCTGCTGTTGCGGCAAACATACCTTGAAATAAGAAATCTGTCCAGTAAGTATAACCACTATTATATGCTAAATCTAGACCTCCAGCAGCTGTAATTGGTACATCTAAACCAAATCCTGCAAATCCTATAAAACCATTAAAATCCCCTGGATACATTAAGTTAAAGCCAACTAATGCATATAATAATAATCCAACAGTTATAATAAATATATTTTTAAATAATATGTTTATTGTATTTTTTTGTCTTGTTAACCCAATTTCTAAAAATGCAAATCCTAAGTGCATAAAGAAAACGAGTGCTGTACAGATCATCATCCATACGTTATTTGTAGTTAATAATTCCATCTGTTTTATTTTAAAGTGTTTCCTCCTTTTTCTCCTGTTCGTATTCTGTATACTTCATCTATTTGTGAGACGAAAATTTTACCATCTCCAACATCTCCAGTTGAACCAGCTTCAAGAATAGCCTTAATGGTTACTGCCTCGAAATCATCGTTTACAACTATCGATAAGTAGCGCCTTTGTATATCGCTAGTACTGTAAGACACACCTCTGTAGACATGGCCTTCTTTTTCGTTACCTAAACCGGTAACATCCCAATATGAGAAGAAATTTACACCGACTTCATGTAGTGCTTTTTTTACTGAAGAAAATTTTGATTTCCTTATAATTGCTTCAACTTTTTTCATAAAAAACTTGTTTTCATTTTCGCTAAGGCGAAAACTAGGTTAATAAAAAATTAAAATTTGTATATAGCTGCAATAGTAAATGCGGATAATTTATCCGTTGGTAAGCCATCATTATCAATAAATTTTCCAAAAGGCGTACCATTAGACCACGTATCAAATCTAATTTCTGGCTTAATTATTAAATTTGAATCCACAGTATAACTACCAGTTAATGTTGTAGCAAAAACACTTTCTTCTGATGGATTTGCCTTACCATGAAGTGCATAATACTCTGCTCTTAAACCAACCGAAAGTGTTTCAGATGTGGTTATCTGTGGATATAAAGCAGCTCCGTAAAAACCTGAACCATCATTGTCGTTATATGCAGCATTTATTCCTAAAAAGAATTTTTCAGCTAAATTAAAACCACCTGTGTAATCAATTTCGAATCCTAGACCATCGTTATTTCCACTATCATAATACAGATTAAGAAATTGACCTGAATATCCTAATTGAGCACCAAAGCCATATTCTCCTGTTAATGCTGTATTATTAGTATCCCAAGGATTAGTAACAGCCAACATTAAACTAAAATCTTCAGAAAGAGTAAAATCTGCTTTTATACCCATGTGTGAAAATGGTCCACTTGAAAATAAATAAGATGTACTATAATTAAAGTTTGAAGCTGGTGCAATAACTTCATAACCTAAGAAAGTATTCCATCTACCAAAAGTTAATGTCGTATTTTCTGATACATTCCAATAAACATAAGCTTGATTTACGATACCATCAATAATATCATCGCTAAAAGTCGCTCCAGCACCTCTTGGGCCTACAACTAAATCTAGTACAGCCCCTACTCTACCGCTGTCATAACTTGCTATAATATTTCCCATTCCTAAAGCAAATCCAGATTTATCTGCAAAGGCAGTTCCAAAACCTGCAGCTTGATCATCAGGAGCTGATAGGTAAGTTTGATAATAAGTATCTACACTTCCTCCAAAAGAAAATTTCTTTGGGGTAGTTACTTCCGCATTTTGAGCAATACTAAATGTAATTGCTAAGAGCATAATAATTGTTGACGTAATAGTCTTCATAATTGTTAGTTTTATAATTTATGATACAGTAAATCTATATAAATTATATTACAACCCTATAAAAAATAAGGGTAATGGGTTAACTTTTATTAAATATTAATTTTATACCCTAAATTATAATGGGTTAAATTATTTATTTAACTTTTTTTAACAATTTGATAATATCACTTTTAAGTAATTATTATTTTTTTAATGAATACAATGAATTATTTTAATTGATTAGCATGTTTCGCAATCGTTTTCGCAATAAAAAAGATAATAGAGTGAATTAAATCTATTATCTATTACGCAATAATCTTCTATATAATTACCACATTTTCATTTACGAGGAACTTAATTATGGATATCGAAAAAGTGTTTACCCCTTTTTTTTTATCAAAGTATTGGGTTTATATTACATGTATAATGAGGTTGTAAAAGCCTTTAAATTCTCTTGATTATGCTAAAAAAACAAGGATTATATTCGCCAGAATTTGAACACGATAATTGTGGTGCTGGATTTATATGTAGTTTAACTGGAAAACGCTCAAATGATATAATACATAAAGCATTGGAAATTTTAGTAAAATTAGAGCATCGTGGTGCTGTAAGTTCAGATGGTGTTACTGGTGATGGCGCTGGTATTTTAATAGATATTCCACATAAATTTTTTAAAATATTCTGTGAATTCGATTTACCAGAAGCTGGAGAATATGCAGTGAGTAATGTCTTTCTTCCAAAAAAAGAAAATCAGCGTCAATATTGTATTGATGTTTTTGAGGCAGAAATTAAAAAGCAAGGCCTTAAACTTATTGGATGGAGAGATGTACCAGTAAATAGTGATGTATTAGGAAAAGTTGCTCAAGAAACCGAGCCTTTTGTTAGTCAGATATTTATAGTCAAAGAAGATACAAAGCAAACCGAAAGAGAATTTAACTTAAAATTATATGCTGCTCGAAAAATTGCGGAACATACTATATATGATTCTAAATTATCTGAAGCAAAATTCTTTTACTTGCCGAGCCTATCTACTAAAATCATTATTTTTAAAGGTTTACTTAAACCAGAACATATTAATGAATATTATTTAGATTTATTCAATTCGGCTTTAGATACACGCTTAGCTCTAGTACACCAGCGTTTTTCCACCAACACCTTCCCGACTTGGGATCTAGCACAGCCGTTTAGATACATCTGTCATAATGGAGAAATAAATACCTTAAGAGGTAATGTGTCTCGCATGTTTTCTCGCGAAGAAATTATGGAAAGCCCATTATTTGGGGACGATATTAAAAAGATAATTCCTACTATTTTAAGAGAAAAATCAGATTCTGCAACTTTAGATATGGTAGTAGAATTGTTATTAATGACAGGGCGCTCGTTACCAGAAGCTATGATGATGCTCGTACCAGAAGCTTGGGAAAAAAACCCAGAAATGTCCGATGCTAAACGTGCGTTTTACGAATATAACTCCTGCGTTATGGAACCATGGGATGGTCCTGCTTCAATACCTTTTACAGATGGCAATTATATTGGTGCTGTTTTAGATCGAAATGGTTTACGACCATCACGTTATACGGTTACAAAATTTGGCAATGTTATCATGTCTTCTGAAACTGGTGTAGTAGATATTAAACCTGAAAATGTAGAGTACCATGGTCGTCTAGAACCGGGTAAAATGTTTTTGGTAGATATGAATGAAGGCCGAATTGTTAATGATGAAGAAATAAAAGAAAATATAGCCTCAAAACATCCTTACAGACAATGGTTGAATGAAAATTTAGTTCAACTTCGTGATCTTAAAGCTAAAGAAGGACATATTGATTATGATGAAATTGAACTAAAAAAGCGTGAAGTTATCTTTGGTTATACTGAAGAAGATATTAATACTATTATACGCCCAATGGCACAATTAGGAAAAGAACCTATTGGATCTATGGGAAGCGATACACCTATAGCTGTTTTATCTGAACGTCCGCAACTTATCTACAACTATTTTAAACAATTGTTTGCACAGGTTACCAATCCGCCTTTGGATGGTATTCGCGAGGAACTAATAACTGACATTAGTTTAACTTTAGGAAGCGATGTCAATATTTTTGATGTTAATGCAGATCATTGTAAAAAACTTAAAATTCAAAATCCAGTAATTTCCAAACACGATTTAGATAAAATTAGAGATTATGCCTCTAATCCAGATTTTAATGTCGAATCCATTTCTATGCTATATGAAGTAAATCGTGGCTTAAACGAACTGGAAGTTGCTCTAGAAAATTTAGTAACAAAAGCATCCAAAGCCATTGACAAAGGCGCAAACATAATTATACTATCAGATAGATATGTAAACGAAAATCATGCTCCAATTCCTGCACTATTAGCATGTTCTTATTTAAATCATGCACTTCACAAATTAAAGAAACGCTCAAGAATTAGTCTTATTATTGAATCTGCGGAACCTCGTGAAGTGCATCATTTTGCCTTATTATTTGGTTATGGAGCAAGTGCGGTAAACCCTTATATTGTTAATGAAATTGTTCAAAAACAAATTAATAGTAAAGATGTTACTGGACTAGAATATTTAGCTGCTATTAAAAATTACAACAAAGCAGTAGGAAAAGGAATTCTTAAAGTAATGAACAAAATTGGAATATCTACTTTAAATTCTTACCGTGGTTCTCAATTATTTGAATGTATAGGTATTAATACCACAACGGTAGAAAAATATTTTCCAAATACAGCAACACGTATTCAAGGTATTGGGCTAAGAGAAATTGAGCAAGAAATTGTAAAACGTCATAAAAGAGCCTTCCACAAAAATAAAGAACCAGATATTGAAGTTGGTGGAGAATACAGATGGAGACGTGGACAGGAAAAACACCTCTTTAATCCTTTAACTGTTGCTAAACTTCAAGAATCCGTTCGTACAAACAAAGCGTCTACTTTTAAGGAATTTTCAGACTTGGTTAACGACCAATCTAAAAGTTTAATGACTATTAGAGGTTTATTTGAGTTTGATAAATTCGATCCCATTCCATTAGAAGAAGTGGAATCATGGACAGAAATTGTAAAACGCTTTAAAACGGGCGCTATGTCTTATGGATCAATTAGTAAAGAAGCACACGAAAACTTAGCTGTTGCAATGAATAGAATTGGAGGAAAATCTAATTCTGGTGAAGGTGGCGAAGATCAGGAACGGTTTTATAAAAGCTCGCAAGGCGACTGGAAAAATTCTGCAATTAAGCAAGTGGCTTCAGGACGTTTTGGTGTAACATCAAACTACCTAACGAGCGCAAGCGAAATACAAATAAAAATAGCGCAAGGTGCAAAACCTGGAGAAGGCGGACAATTGCCTGGTCCAAAAGTAAATCCGGAAATTGCAAAAACAAGAAACTCTACTCCCTATGTAGGTCTAATTTCTCCACCGCCACATCATGATATATATTCGATTGAAGACCTATCGCAACTTATTTATGATGTAAAGTCTGCAAATAGACAAGCAAGAGTAAATGTAAAATTAGTTTCAGAAATAGGAGTAGGAACTGTTGCTGCTGGTGTAGCAAAAGCAAAGGCAGATGTTATTTTAGTAGCTGGTTTTGATGGTGGAACAGGTGCAACACCTTTAACTTCTCAAAAACATGCAGGTTTACCTTGGGAACTTGGCATTGCAGAAGCACAACAGACTTTAGTGATGAACGATTTAAGAAATCGGATTGTTTTAGAATGCGATGGACAGTTAAAAACGGGTCGCGATGTAGCAATAGCCTGTTTATTGGGAGCAGAAGAATTTGGTTTTGCTACTGCGCCCTTAGTAGCATCAGGATGTATTATGATGCGTGTGTGCCACTTAAATACTTGTCCGGTCGGGATTGCTACCCAAAACCCAGAATTGCGTAAAAAATTTAAAGGCAAACCAGAGCACGTTGTTAACTATATGTATTTTGTGGCACAAGAATTACGCGAAATTATGGCTAAATTAGGATTTAGAACCATTAATGAAATGGTTGGGCAATCTCAAAAACTAAATAGAAATAAAGCGATTGAACACTATAAGGCTTCTGGTATAGATTTATCACCAATATTACATAAAGTAGAAGTTGCAGACAATGTAAAATTATACAACACCTACTGTCAAGATCATAACTTAAATGTACATTTAGATTTTAAAATTATCAAGCAAGCACATCAAGCTTTATTTAGAAGACAAAAAACGTACTTAAAATTACAAATTACTAATATTGACCGCGCGGTTGGTGCAGTTGTAAGTAATGAAATTTCTAAAATTTATGGAGCAGATGGACTGCCAGAAGACACTATAAATATAGATTTTACAGGATCTGCAGGACAAAGTTTTGGTGCATTTGCAACAAAAGGATTGAGATTTACAGTACATGGCAATACAAACGACTACTTAGGAAAAGGACTTTCTGGAGCAAAATTAATTATAAAAGTCCCAGAAAAATGCACCATTATCCCAGAAGATAACATTATTACAGGAAACGTAACCCTATATGGAGCAACCTCTGGAGAAGTATATATCAATGGAAAGGCAGGAGAACGTTTTTGCGTTAGAAATTCTGGAGCAAAAGCAGTTGTAGAAGGTATTGGAGATCATGGTTGCGAATATATGACAGGAGGAATTGCTGTAATTCTTGGAGACGTTGGTAGAAATTTTGGAGCTGGAATGAGTGGTGGTATTGCTTATGTTTTAGATAAAGAGAATACCTTTAAAAAGAGCTGTAATTCCGAAGATTTAAATATTGATCCTATTGAAAATGTGGACGATGAGTTACAATTAGAACAACTCATACAAAATCATTTTGAAGCCACGGGCAGCCCATTGGCAAGACGCATTTTAGATGACTGGACCACTTACCTTCCAAAATTTAAAAAAGTTTTACCAGAAGAGTATAGACAAGCCTTAGTAAGATTAGAACAAGAACAATTAGAATTAGCTTAGATTATGGGAAAGATAACAGGATTTTTAGAGCATAAACGTCAAGACGAAAGTTATATTGCGCCAGAAAAGCGTATTGAAAATTATAAAGAATTTACAATTCCGTTAAAAGAAGAAAAACTTAAAGATCAAGGTGCGCGTTGTATGGATTGTGGCATTCCGTTTTGCCATAGTGGCTGTCCACTTGGAAATTTTATTCCAGATTTTAACGATAAAGTTTACAAAGGCAAGTGGAAAGAAGCTGCAGAAATTTTACACAAAACCAATAATTTTCCAGAATTTACAGGCAGATTATGTCCAGCACCTTGCGAAGAAGCATGCGTTTTAGGCATTAATGAAGATCCTGTAACAATTGAAAATATCGAGAAAAATATAGTAGAAAAAGCCTTTGAAGAAGGTTGGATTACAGCCAACCCTCCACAGGTTAGAACCAACAAAACCATTGCCATTATTGGTTCTGGACCTGCTGGTTTAGCAGCAGCACAGCAATTAAATCGCGCAGGACACACTGTTACCGTTTTTGAGCGTGACGAAAAAGTGGGTGGCTTATTACGCTATGGTATTCCAGATTTCAAGATGGAGAAAAATGTTATCGATAGACGTGTCAACGTTTTAGAAAAAGAAGGTATTATTATTAAAACAAATGCACATGTTGGTTTAAATATTGATGCAAATAAAATAAAAGATGATTTTGATGCGGTTATTTTATGTGGAGGCGCAACCGTTAGAAGAAGTATCCCAATTCCAGGATCAGACTTAAAAGGTGTCACACAAGCTATGGATTTTTTAAAATTGAATAACCAATATGTGGATAGCTTAGTAGATTTTTCAGCCGTTATTTCGGCTAAAGATAAAAACGTCATCGTAATTGGTGGAGGCGATACAGGAAGCGATTGTATTGGAACTTCTAATCGTCATGGCGCAAAATCTGTAACTAATTTTGAAATTTTAAGCAAACCCTCAGAAGGTCGCCCAGCGCATCAACCATGGCCTTATTGGCCTATGAAATTAAAGACAACCTCATCTCATAAAGAAGGTGTGGAACGCTTTTTTAGTGTTTCTACTAAAGAATTTATAGGCGATGCAAAAGGAAACTTAACAGGTTTAAAAACCGTTGAAGTAGAATGGATTTTTGAAGCTGGAGAAAGACCGCAACTTAAAGAAGTGGAAGGCACAGAAAAAGAATGGAAATGCGATTTAGCATTACTAGCTTTAGGGTTTACAGGAGCAGAAAAAACATTAGCAGACCAATTTGGCCTAAAAATGGATTATAGAACCAATATTGAAGCAACAACTAAAGATTACACAACAAATATTCCTGGCATTTTTGCTGCTGGAGATATGCGTCGCGGACAATCGTTAATTGTTTGGGCTATTTCTGAAGGTAGGCAAGCAGCACATCATGTAGATGCTTATTTAATGGGAGAATCTCATTTACCTTTGAAGGATAATAGTGATTTGCCTAAGGTTTAGAGAGTTTTTTTTGCAAAGGCAGGTATCACTTAAGTATATAATTAGTATATAAAAAACACTTAATAAGTGCTTTTTTACTTTGGAAACTTAGCCCTAATCTCCTCCAAACACAAATTATGAATACTACCAATGTGCGAATGCTCTTTCCCTAGATCTGGCTTATAAGTATCGTTTTGAACCTGACTCCCTATTTTTTGATAGGCCTCTCTAAAACTCATACCATCGACAACTAAATTATTAATACTATCGACGGTAAATAAGTACTTATACTTATCATCATTTAAATCTACATTCTTAACAATAATTTGCTGAATCGCATAATTAAAAATATCCAAAATGTCCTTTACATCTTCAAAGGCATTAATGATGTTTTCTTTTAATAATTGAAAATCTCTGTGATAACCACTTGGTAAATTGTTAGTGATTAATAGCATTTCGGTATGCAAAGCTTGAATTTTATTACACTTCCCTCTAATTAACTCAAAAACATCAGGATTTTTTTTATGTGGCATTATACTACTACCAGTTGTCAATTCATCTGGAAACGTAATAAAGCCAAAATTCTGACTCATATACAAGCAAATATCCATAGCAAAGCGAGCCATTGTATTACATAATCCACCTAAAGCGCTTGCGATGGCGCGCTCACTTTTTCCTCTGCTTAACTGTGCAGCGACCACATTATATTTTAAAGTAGAAAAGTTTAATTCTTTGGTGGTTATATCTCTGTCAATAGGAAATGAACTCCCGTAACCAGCAGCGGAACCTAACGGATTTTGGTCTGCTATTTTTGAAACTGCATTTAAAACATAAACATCATCAATTAATAATTCGGCATAAGCAGAGAACCACAAGCCAAAAGACGATGGCATGGCAACTTGTAAGTGTGTATAACCTGGAAGTAATTGTGTTCTATGTGTTTCAGCTAACCCTAAAAGTGTATCAAAAAATGTTTTGGTTTTAGTGTTTATGATTTCCAGATTCTCTTTATAATAGAGTTGAAGTGCAACTAAAACCTGATCATTACGAGAACGTGCAGTATGTATTTTTTTTCCAACCTCACCTAACGTTTTGGTAAGCTCGTGTTCAATTTTAGAATGAATATCTTCAAAGGTATCTTCAATTACAAAATTGCCTTTTTCAATAGAATCAGATAAAGTTTGTAAACCTATTTTAAGTTGTTCTAATTCATCTGAAGTTATAATTCCAATAGATTCTAACATTACAGCATGCGCTCGTGATGCTTCAACATCATACTTTGCAATATGCAAATCGATTTCTCTGTCGTTACCAACTGTAAATTGTTCTATTTTTTTATCTATTGAAAATCCTTTATCCCAAAGTTTCATATTAATAAATTTTAATTTTTAAAATTTAGAGCAAAGATGTTAGACTGCTTTACTTCTAAAATAAAGACTGCTTACTCTTATAGTCAAGCTTTTAATCTTGTTTTTATCTCTTGATTCTTTATTCTATTTTTATAGTACCTTTTCTAACAACTCAATATAAATTTTAATACCCTCTTTAATTTCTGCTAAATAAATAAATTCGTCTGCTGTATGGGAGCGTTTACTGTCTCCTGGTCCTAATTTTAATGACGGACAAGGTAAAACCGATTGGTCTGATAATGTTGGAGAACCATAGGTTTCTCGCCCTAAAGCTATTCCTGCTTGCACCAACTCGTGATGTATAGGAATTGAAGACGAATTTAACCTCAAACTCCGTGGCTTGATACTTGAACATGGAGATTTATTAGTAAGGATATCAGCAATTTCTTTGTTACTATACTTATCGTTTACGCGAACATCTATAACCAAATCAACTTCCGAAGGCACAGCGTTATGTTGTTTACCAGCATTAATTTGAGTAACTGTCATTTTTACATCGCCTAAAACTGGAGATTTTTTTTCAAATTTAAAATCTTGAAACCATTTTAAAACAGCAATAGTGTTATAAATAGAATTATTTGTATTTGGATGTGCTGCATGGCTAGCAGTGCCTTTTATTTTGGCATCAAAAACAACTAAGCCTTTTTCTGCAATTGCTAATTGCATTAATGTTGGCTCACCAACAATTGCCACATCAATTTTGGGAATAATAGACAACATACTATTTAATCCGTCTGGTCCACTACTTTCCTCTTCAGCTGAAGCCACTATAACTATATTATAATTAAGGTTTTCTTTAGTATAAAAATAAGTAAACGTTGCAATTAAAGAGACTAAACATCCACCAGCATCATTGCTTCCTAAGCCATATAATTTGCCGTCTTCCACAATGGCTTTTAATGGATCTTTAGTATAACCATTATTTGGTTTAACTGTGTCGTGATGAGAGTTTAGTAATAATGTTGGTTTATTTTCGTTAAAATGTTTGTTTGTAGCCCAGACATTATTTTTTTTGCGTTTAAATGGTATTTGATGTTTGGTAAACCAATGTTCAATTAACATTGCCGTTTGGTCTTCCTCCGAAGAAAACGACTGTGTTTCTATTAGTTGTTTTAATAAACTAATTGCTTCTGTGGTTAGTTTTTCTATCATTTTTGAATAGTTGTAAATAAAGAGTTTTTAACAAAAAGCATCTCTGGTTTACCAATAAAAACTTTGCTTACATTATTGGTTATAGCATAAAAACAGTTGTTTAGTTTTGGTAGCATTCCACCTGAAATTGTGCCTTTTTCAATAAGTGTTTTGTACGTTTTGGTATTTATATTTTTTATTACGGAATTATCATCATTCACATTTTTTAAAACACCATTTTTTTCAAAGCAGTAATACAATTCTGTGTTAAATAGATTTGCAAAACCTATCGCTAATTCTGAAGCAATAGTATCTGCATTGGTATTAAGTAATTGACCACTTCCATCGTGTGTAATGGCACAAAAAACTGGCGTTATGGAGTTGTTTAAAAGTAATTCTAGAATTTCTGTATTTACGTTTACCACGTCGCCTGCAAAACCATAATCTATTACATTAATTGGTCTTTTAACTGAAACAATAGTATTCCCATCTGCGCCAGAAAACCCAATAGCGTTGCAGTTGTTGGCTTGTAATTGGGCGACAATTGTTTTATTAATTTTCCCAGCATAAACCATGGTAATAATATCCAGAGTATTAGCATCGGTGATGCGTCTACCTTCATTCATGTTAACAGGAATATTCATTTTTATGGCCAATTGTGTTGCAAGTTTCCCGCCTCCATGTACCAATATTTTCGAACCTTTTATAGTTGAAAAATTCTCGGTAAAAGATGTTAAAGCCGCTTCATTATCAATAATATTTCCGCCTATTTTTATAATTTTTAGTGTTTTCATTTTGTGCTTGCTAAAGCGTAGATTTTTATATTTTATTTAATTTATACAGGTCGTAAACATCAAATTATAACTGTTCCAATAT
>Ga0209828_1000396_pt1 | contig 42352 bp, 38 predicted proteins | sample MaitaG_FD_187429 | JGI IMG/M metagenome (GOLD analysis project Ga0209828, IMG submission 187429) | Marine algal microbial communities from Maine, USA - Maine_Asex2 metaG (SPAdes) (version 2) | ecosystem: Host-associated > Algae > Red algae > Unclassified | place: Maine, USA | collected 2015-01-05
CCCTTCAGTCGGGCGAACTCATCACGCAGTGAAGCCTGGTTGACGGTTGACATGCACTACGCATAGCACGCTCCACAAAGAACGCAAGCCAGTGTCCTCGCTCATCCGATCCGGCCGCTCAGGAGATTAGTGAGAGCAGTTACCGATTTTCAATGCTTACTATCCAATGCTGTACTGCGCACCAAAGAAAAGCGGGCAGCGAAAAACCAAGAGAGTACGAGCGCATACGACCTTCAATTTTTCCATCATATCATCCGGACTGGCTGACTTAGAATGAGGACAACGCGGGTCGAATCGCGCGCCGCCCAGGCTGGATAAGCGCTGTAGGGGCTGAGGCATCGGGACATTCAAAAGAGAAAAAACCTATGGAATTAAAGACCTTGGCCGAAATGGGGATAAAGCACCCTGAGGAATCACCCACTACGATTTTCGTCAGAAGACGAAGAAGAAGGACGAGTTGGTGATCTATTTCGAACGCAAGAAGGGGTCGCTCCGTGCGGCCAGCCGCGCCTACCTGTTCGGCCGATCGCTGAAGACCGTCGTTACCGATAGTGGCAGTCCCACTTTTGACGACACGTACGAAGTCTCCCCGTACGCACTCGCCGCAATGGAAGAACTCAATCACATCCTCAGCATCACCCGACCGAGCCTGTCCACGCTCAAGCAGATGATGATGCACGAACTTGATAAGCTCGCGACACTGACCGGCGGGAGCGACGCGGCGGCGGCGAAACTGGAACGACTGCGGGAGCACGTCGGAAAGCTTGCATAGCACCGAAAGAAAACCGCACGGATCTTGCTGCCAGCAGTCGCTGCCTATCCGATCCGCTTGGAGGGCTGCCCGATGTGTAGCCCGAGGTTGTAAATTCTGTCAACGGTAGCCAGAATATTCGCCCCTAACTGCGGCGAAAAAGTTCAAGTATGCAATGATCTCGTATCCAGTTACGTAGAGACTATGACGATGTCTGAGGTAAAAAAGCCGGCTACGGATGACCGATACGTGTGCGAAGAATGCGGGTTTGAGGTTCGGGTGATAGAACCGTGCACGTGCGAGAAGGGCAACCCGATCCTGAGCTGTTGCGACAAGGACATGGCCTACCACGACTCTCGGAAATAGGCGATCCAGATCCAGGTAAGTAGCAAAGACGGAGAGAGGACACGATGGCAAAGAAGCTGGCCAATGATTTCGTACAGACCAATGCCGAGTACGAAAAGCTCAAAAACGGTACCGACGGCAATGATCAGACCCCGCGAGAGACGCCCAGCGGTCAGGCTCCGGGGCGCGCGGGATATGACAAGCAACGCTATGCGCAGTGGACTCGTGAAGAGCTATTTGCGCAGGCGGAGCGTTTGAAGGTGCCTGACGCTGAGCGTCTCTCGCGAGATGAATTGATCGAAGCTCTTGAGGGGCGTGACGCGACGCAGGCACGGCTCGGTAGCTGAGGTCGTCTCGCGCCGGAAACAGGCGCTATGCGTTGGCAGTCTCGGTGCTCAGTAGATTCCAGTATCCATGGCGTTCTTTTGATCACCTGCCTGGCAACGGCCGTTTCGCGGGGAATTCCAGAACGATCATCGGCTCAGAGCAGCGGTGCCAGTAGTCGCGCCGTGTTGGTGATGACGCGCTGCACGAAGCCTGCGTCCTCGCCTTCGGGCTCGTACGGCGTCGAGTCGGCGAGATCGCGTTCGAATATATCGGCCACGCGTGCCGTTATCTGGCGATCGTATATCGCTGCCACCACTTCGAAGTTTAGCCGGAAGCTGCGGTTGTCCATGTTGGCCGTGCCAACGATCGCGAGCCCATCATCGACGATCATCGTCTTCGAATGGTTCATGCGCGGTCCGTAGCGCCAGATCCGCGCGCCCTTCCTCACGACATCGGTCGAAAAGGTCTTTGCCGCGGCCTCGACGATCTTCGAATCGCTATTGGCCGGAATGATCAGACGGACATCGACGCCGCGCGCGACCGCACTTTCGAGCGCCGTCTGGATGGGTGCGTCGGGTATGAAGTAGGGCGTCGTGATCCAGAGGCGCTCACGGGCACAGGAAATTGCGCTGAAGTACAGAAGGTGGATGTCGTCGTCCGCCTCGTCCGGGCCGGAATCGATGATCTGTACCCACGGGCCGTCGTCATGTTCACTCTCGCTACCGGACAGCTCGGGAAACCAGCGATCGATATCCGATGGCAACTCGGGCTCCTCGTCATTGTTGGGCCGTCGGGTCCTTGCGTCGCGTTTGCCGACCTCGACGGCGTCGATTGGCAGTCCGTAAAGCCAGTCCTCGAGAAATATCGCCTGGAGATCTCGTACCGGGGCGCCAACGATCTCAAGGTGCGTGTTGCGCCAGGCGCGCTTGTCATCGTGGCCGGTGGCAGTGTCGTTGTGATCGCTGATGTTGATCCCGCCGGTGAATGCCCGATGACCGTCGACGATGACGATCTTTCGGTGCGTTCGGAAGTTCAACTTACCAGGCTGCGGTTTGAACGGATATGGCGGATTGAATTGACGCACGTTTCCGCCGGCATCAACCACCGGCTTCCAGAAGGAGCTGCCGCAGTCTTTCGAGCCGAGAGCATCGACGACGATACGCACGGTAACGCCCGTGAGTTTACGGCAAGCGCGCGCAACTTCCGGCTGACGCTCTGATTTACTCATTCCCCACCAGAGCGATCCCCGCTCGATGGAGAATGCCGATGAACGTTGTTCACTCGATCAACCAGCCAACCCTTGCTAGTGCCGAGCGCGCCTTTGCTGACTGGCGAGCTCACCGCGAGGCCCGTGGTCACACGCCACAGCCGCTTCGTCGGCAGGCCGTTGCCCTGCTCGAACACCACTGCGCCTTCCAGGTCTGTCGCGCGCTCGGTCTGCACGCCGATGCGCTGAAGCGGTGGGCGCGCGAGTACGCCGCCGACATGCCTGCGAACAACCCCCTCGGTACCGTCGTCGCTGACGACGATTTCGTCGCCTTGCCGGACACCGCTCACGCGGCGCAATCTGCCGAGGGTGACACGAGCGGCCATACCGTCATCGTCGAGCGCGCCGACGGCCTGCGTCTAACGATTATCGGCGCGCTCTCGATGGCGGATCTGATCGGCGCGATGGCCGATGCCGGAGCGTCGCGATGATTCAGCTGACACACGACACCACGATTCTCCTCGGCGTCGCTCCGGCCGACTTTCGCCGCGGTATCGATGGTTTTGTCGCCGTGGTCGAGCAGTCGCTCGGACAGCGTCCGCGCGACGGTAAGATCTTCTGCTTCATCAATTGCGCACGCACCATGATCCGCGCGTTGAGCTACGACGGCACGGGCTATTGGTTGATGACCAAGCGGCTCAGCAAGGGGCGCTTCACAGGATGGCCCACTGCAGAGGCGGCCGTATCGATCGCCAGCGCCCGGGAACTGCGGGAGATACTTGGAGGTGACGCCTGGGTCACTACGCGCGCCACCGAGCGCCTTCGCACGTCATCCCCGGTTGCGCAGGTCCAGCCCTGTACTACGGTTATGTCGCAGCGCCCCTTCACAGCGACATCCCCGCTCCCGCGATGATTATCGACACCCCTGAACGTACGCCCAGAGTGGACACCTTGATAGAGGACGAGACACCGCGCTTCGTGGATCTCAGTGAAGAGGAACTCGATGCGCTGCTCGAGCGGATCGAGGAGGCGCGCACACACGCGCTGGCCCTCAGTGGCGAGGACTACGCGCTGATTCTCAGCGCCGTGGGCACGCTCGCGAGCATGCAGGAGCAGCTGGGTCAGGATGACCTGTCGCTCAGGAAGCTGAAGAAGCTGCTCGGCATGCTCCGCTCGAGTGAGAAGCTCAGGGATCTCTTCCCGCCAGACGCAGACGCCGAGGGGCGAGGGGCGAGCAAATCGGGAGCTGCGGCGCGGCGTGGCTCGAGCGGCAAGGGCAAGGGCAAGGGCGCGCCACGCAACAAACGTGATCGTCCGCCGGCGGCCAAGCCCAGCGTGCATCACCACCCGATGAACGGCCTGTGCAAGGGTGATCACTGCCCGGGCTGCCACGCCGGCAAGGTGTACAAGTACACCCCGGCGCAGCTGCTGCGCATCACCGGTCACTCACCCTACAGTGCCGCGCGTCACGTGAGCGAGCGTCTGAGGTGCAATGGCTGCCAGCAAATCTTCACCGCCGAACTCCCCGCCGAGGTTCTCGCCGATGGCCATGCCGATCAGCAGTACGGGTACAGCGCGCGGAGCCTGATGGGGATCCGCAAGTTCTTTGCCGGCGATCCCTACTTCCGACAGCAAACCGTGCAGGATTTGCTCGGCGGGCCGATCGCCGCCTCGACGATCTTCGATCAGTGCGAGAAGCTCGCCGATGCGCTGAATCCGGTGTTCCGTGCGATCAAGTTCGCCGGAGCCCAATCGCCGCTACTGCATGTCGACGACACCACCAATCGCATTCTCGAGCAGCTGCCGATCGAGAAGACACGTGGCGGGCAAACGCGTCTGCGTAGCGGTGTCTACACCTCGGCGTGTCTGGCACTGCTACCCGACGGGCCGGGGACGGCGCAGTTGCTCCGCCGCATCGTGCTGTTCCAGACCAACGTCGGACACGCCGGGGAATGGCTCGAGGAGATACTCGATGTGCGCGAAGCCACGCTCGCGCCGCCCATCCTCATGAGCGATGCTCTGAGCAGCAACCAAGTGCATGATATCGACTCGATCGACGCGCTCTGCAACGCGCATGGAAGACGTGGCTTTGCCGACCTTGCCGAGCAGTGCCCGGAGAAAGCGCGCTTCGCACTCGAGTGCTATCAGCCGATCTGGGTCAACGACACGCATTGCAGACAGGCTCGTTACAGCGACGAGCAACGGCGCGACTATCACCGTGAGCACTCCCTCCCGCATCTGCAGACGTTACAAGCTTGGTGCCAGCGAGAACTCGATACCGGCGACACCGAGCCAAACAGCAATCTGGGCAAGGCGATGGCGTACTTCATCCGTCACTTCGACGGGCTGAGCGCGTTCTGCCATCACCCCGGAGCTCCGATCGATAACAATGAGACGGAACGCGTACTCAAGCTCATCGTGAGGGCGAGAAAAAACAGTCTGTTCTTCAAGACGGCCGTCGGGGCCGAGATCGCCGACGTCATCACCTCGATGCTCGCGACCTGCCACGAGAACAGCGTGAACGGCTTCGACTATCTCAACGCCGTGCAGCGCAATCGCGACGCGGTGCGCGCGTCACCGAAAGAGTGGCTGCCGTGGAACTACCCGGCCGCGCCCTGACTAACGCTCTGTCGAAAACAGCTGCTAGACCAACATCGCCCTGTTGTTGCGCGTGCCCGCCGTAAACTCACCGATGACCGCGTTGCGAATCTCTGTACCGATGCCGTCGGGCAGCCAGATGTAGTATTCGAGATGGAGTGTGTCGGTGGCCTCATGAATAGCTTTCAGGATGGCGGGGAACGCACCATCGCCGTCGGCGTACAGTTCGATGGAGCGAGCGCGACGCGGCGCGGATTCGGATTCAGTTTCGACGCTCGAGCGTGTGACACGGGCGAGCGAGGCAAGCGAACAGTTCTCGATGAAGTCTTCGGGAAGATCGTGGGCAGACGGCGGCACGACCCGCGCCGCCGCCTGTCGCGCGCGCTGTCGCAGTTTTCCCTCATCGTCGAGCCGACGCGGACCGAACAGGAAGTAGGCAAGACCACTGAGGATCGGCACGCTCCAGAAGGCGAGGAGCCAGGCAAGCATGGTGGTCGGGCGGCGCCGGTGGAGTAGCAGGAAGACGGTACCGCCGACGATCCAGAGAACGTAGATCAGCGTCCACAGTCCATCGGGGAAAAAGCCGGCATGGCGAGTCAGGGCGTTGTAGAGCATTGCGAAGGATGGCGGGGCGTGAGCGCACACCATAGCCGCGTCGCAGCGCTGGGTCAGGTTTCGACTATCGCCATCCGCACCGTCAAGCGGGCCTCCGACCACGTACCCGAACTGTTTGCGGCCCGACCGAGTGCTCAACAATCGACACCGGACCGGTCTCGGCGGACTAGGATGCGCAGACCGACGGAGTGTATTGATGCGCCTCGACCCGACCAAGATTCTTGAGGAACTTGCGCGCCACTTATCGGTTTCTGCCCAGCTGCATGGCCTCGATCGCCGTTGTGCTGTCATTCGTAATACCTTCGCTCGACCAGTGCCACAGCATCAATTCGTCCAGTCTCTTCGGCCGGATCGGGCAGACGCAAACCGATGGCGCGAGAGCGGTATTGACCGCGATCGCCGGCTCGATCGTCGGTGTCGCGGGCACGACCTTCTCTATCACGATGGTGGCCGTCTCCTTTGCGAGCTCGAACTTCGGTCCGCGACTGATTGCCAACTTCATGCGCGACCGCGGCAACCAGCTGACCCTCGGCACCTTCGTCGCGACCTTCGTCTACTGCCTGCTCGTGCTCAGGCAGGTCCACAACGCATCGGGTGATGCCGGATCGAGTTCCTATGACGCGTTCGCCCCGCATCTCTCAGTTGTCGTTGCCTTAGTGCTCGCGCTGACGTCGGTGGGGGTTCTCATCTACTTCATCCACCATGTTCCTGAGACCATCGACATTGACCGGCTTGTTGCCGACATCGGGCGTCATCTCAAATGCAGCGTGACCTCATTGTTTCTGGAAATGAGGGACGATCCGAGCGCCAGCCCAAAAGTGATCATGAACCGGGGAGCGAGCCGATCGATACCGGAATGGTCGCCGACGGTTGGTCTGAAAGACGCACGCCGGCCTGGCTACAACATGAGAGCGATCGCCGTGGTCTGCCGGTTCGGATCCGACGAGCCGGATTCGTGCAAAGGCTCGATCTGGGTCAGATGGCAAAGCTTGCGGAGGAGCATGACTGGCGACTGCGCGTGCAGGTTTGGCCCGGCGACTTCGTGGTCGAAGGCGACACCGTGTGCGACCTCTGGCTGCCAGAAAGCACCGTCGAGCAACCGCGTCTTCAGGAAGGGCCCGACGCTGCCCACCTCATGCACTTACTCGACTGTTTCGGGATCGGTCACCAGCGTTCGCCTGATCAGGACTACCTGTTCCTCGTCAATCAACTGGTCGAGGTCATCGCGCGGGCGCTGTCACCGGGCATCAATGATCCGATGACTGCGATCACCTGTCTCGAATGGTTGAAAGGCGCCCTTATCGAGTTCATCGAGTGCGATGAGCGGTGCGCGCAGCCACAGCATTCCGACAGAGTCTACGTTCATCCGATCGGATTCTAACGCTTGCTGGTCTCGGTTTTCGACCAAACACGCCAGTATGTGTGCGCTGATCGAAACGTCGCCTTGCACGCGCTGACGGTCTTGACGGAAATCGGCGTACAGACAGCGCGCTCGGACTACCACGAGGCCCTGAGGCGGCGCATGCAGGAGTTACGCTCAGCGAGCCGAGCGGCACTGCACGCCGACATCGGTGCGGACGATTTGGCGACTCGATGCGGTGAAACGATCAGATTGCTTGACGATCTGACAGCCCGCGAACGGCATCGTGTCGGTCAGGGATGGTTCGGCGGGAGTGTCTGAACGGTATACCGGAGCGGATGGCTCTGCCCCCAACGTCATGGCGGGCTGATAGGCCATGGGATAAAATTAAAGAAGACGTCGCTGATGACGGACTCGACTTCACCGCTCGCTCACCTCTGTATGCTACGCATCATCAGGTCTATCAGCTGCTCGGCACTGCCTGCGACCTCGATGGATGTCGAGTTTCCGTCGCCGGGGTGGCGAACAGGGCCGCTCGAGTGGAACCCGCACATGCCCTGGCGACCGTTGCACCGATCGAGAGCACGGCGCTACGCTGTAGCGCACCCGCGTTTCCAGGCGACACCGGGACGTGGTTTCTTTCAAGCACTATGCCATCGCGGATTATCGATCGTCCGATCAAGCGCTATGCAGGATCGGCTCGAAGGCAACTACCGAGACTATTCGACATGAATTCACAGCTTGAATACACGCTGGAAACACTGTTCGAGCAACTTGGGTTGGATGGCAGTGAAGAGGGTATGGAGCGGTTTGTTGCCGAACATCGACCCCTCGTCGCTGACGTCGACCTGGCTGACGCACCTTTCTGGTCTCCTGCTCAGGCCGGTTTCCTGTCAGAAGCGATTGCGCAAGACGGTGCATGGGCGCTGCCGGTGGGCGAGCTCGACGCGTTGTTGCGTTAATGCTCTATCTGCTGTCGATTGCTCATGATTACGGCCTACTGGCGCAGATCGACAGGCATCACTCAAAGCGAAAGTAGGTGAAATCCGAACCGATGACGCCTGACTCCGTAAACGCCCGGTAGTGTGCTCATGCACGTTGCTAATCCCCGGGTCCCGGGTGACCTCGGAGCCGAATAGCTTCATGCGCTGAGCGTATTCGCAGATGACCAAGTGGATGTTCCTGATAACCAATGACTTCAGATCACCGAGGCAGCGCTGGTTCGCCGTATCGACGACGGAAACCTCGCGATTGGTGGCCGTCCAATATTTTTAACTCCTGCCGTTTGCACAAACGGATATACGGCATTCAGATCGACAGCTGGATCACAGCGTGAGGACGGACCGGCACGACGTGACAACCCGACGTCACTTGGCTATGGTGGGTCAGGACGCGACGTCGGTCGACTGTCCATGAGCGATCGGCTCGCGACGTTGACCGGATGAACGGAGGTGCGCCAAGCCTCGCGGCCGCATCAACATCGCGTGTGCAACGAACGGAGGCTCGAAAAAATGAAACGTATAGTGCGATTGATGGTAACCGTCGCCTTGATTGGCGGCGCGGCGTTGCCGAATGCGGCCCTGGCGCAGAATCTTCCCCAAATCGATGGCTATTCAGTCGTTGCGTTCCCGCAGTCTTATCGCGAAGTGTTAGGCCGTTTTGGCGAACGCCGCGTCTACCACCATCAGTGGCAGACAACCATCGACGAAGAGGGCCTCGTGATCTGGCATGCCGGAGCCGGGTACTATGCTTACACGGAATCTGACATCCATCACCGAGCGCTCGACACGTCGGACGTGGACACGCAATCGGTCCGGATCGAGAACCTCGACGCGGCCGCCGGTCTGAGGCTGCAGAGCTTCAGTGATACCGGGCGGGTAGTGATGCTCGATTTCGAGGCCGATGCGCTGTCGTACTTCGACCTGACCGATCCGGAGAGATTGGTGCCACTCACCGCCATTGGTCAGTCGACTCGCGACGCGTCGATCAACGATGTCGGCGAGATCGTCTACGCCAGTCAGCAGGACATCCGGTCCTACGATATCGACGAGCCGAGCGTGGTGCCGCGATTGCTGCTCGCCGATCCGAGCGATGGCGACGGGATCGGTCTGCCGTTGCTGAACCGGCGCGGCGATCTGGTTTTCGGTAGCGATATCGGCTATGGCGATGCTCCCTGGGGCGCCGAGTCGCTGTGGTACCTCGACACCAACGATTCGGATGCATCGGCGGTCAGGCTCACCGACGGCTACGTCAATTGGTTCACATTGAGTGACAACGGCAATCTCGTATGGGAGGACGATGCGATGTGGGGAGACAGTGTCGTAGAGATCCGTTACACGAACCTGCGTGACGCGACGCTCGAGATACGCGACTTCAGATTCCCGACGACCAGCGGGGAGATACGTCCCGTGGCGAACGACAGCGGTGAGATTGTCTGGGTGGGAGGCGTCGAAGAGTCGAGCTACGGGTTGTGGTATCTCGACACGCGCGACGCCAATGCCGAGCCTGTGCGGCTCGCCTCCGGTTCGCGCATCGGTAGTTACCCGAGCCACGCCGCGATCAACAACGGCGGTCAGATCGCGTGGCACGATGAAGGCGTGTTGTACGTGGCAACGCCCGATTCGGCTGGGGCCGGGCCTGGCGTGACCTGTGGTACGCCCACGATCGACGCAGCGGTCGATCGTGGCCTGTTTACCTGGCAGGACTGCGCCGACGGCAGCATCCAGGTGCTCGGTGCCGGCGGAGATGCCTCGGCTCGCTACAGCGGCGCCATCGCATCGGCCACGCAGCTGACCGCGCCAGACATCGGCAAGATGGAGATTGGCGACCGCGCCACGCTAGCACCGTCCGGACGGCGCATCGACTTCTCCATCGCCCTCGGTGGCCGCTGGTACGATGACTTCAGTTTCTTCGCGTCTAGCCCGACCTGCATGGTCGTGAACGCCCGTAGCGCCGATACTGCGCTGGGCGTCGGCTCGGCGAAGACCTCGATAAATGGATCCTTCGATCCGGCAACGGGCGAGGCCTGTGAGCTGCCCGAGACCGAAGATGTCGTCTGCGGCGCACCGTCGCTCGATCGGGAAAGCGCGACGGGACTCTATGTCTGGCAGAACTGTAGCGGCAGTTGGAGCGTGTTGCTCACCGGAACCAACGAGGGGGGCGGCTCGGTGAGCGTTGCCGGCAACGTCGATTCGGCTGCGGCATTCTCCACGCTTCGGGAAGATTCCATCGAGTCGAGGGATACGGTGATTCTCGAGAGCAGCGATCGGGCGAGCTTTGATCTGGAAACGCAGTCTCCCTGGGACGACACGTTCAGTTTCACGCTCGACAGCGACCGGGCCGTCTGTCTTCGGGTTGAGCAACTCACCCAGAACCTTGTGATCCGCCGGGGACGCGATCAGGTGCCGGTCACGGCCTCGAGCTTCGACCCAGCCACGGGAGAGGGCTGCTCCACACCCTGATACCGCGACGATAGCGCGCCGACCAAGGGAGATGTTGGGTATATCTGCATAACGTCGCCCTGTCGCGCCACGCCCCTCTCAAGCAAGAGAAACGGTCGGCGCACAATCGGGCGTGTCGTGGACACGAGCCGCCCAGCTTTCTGGTGACCCAGATCCCGTTGCATAACCTGATTCGGGGACGTCTGCGGATCGGCATGTGGTGATACCTTCGGGTGATCCCGCTCAGGAAAGTGTTCAATTTCACCGTCCCTGCCCACGACGCCTCTTCACCTTGATGGGTGGGGCCGCGTACGTCTCGGCTTGGCGGCTGGCGCTCGTATACTTGGACTCAGTGGCGCCGAGAGCGAGGTAATTCTCGCTGACGGGTGTCGGGACAGATACAAGCGGAGATCGCCGACGTCCACCGCGCCGGCGTCAAGACGGTGAAGTCGTAGTCGGGGTGTAGCGAGGCTTACGCTCAATCAGCCGCCCCATGATCTCCTCCTGCGGCACGGTGCGCCCTTCAGTTGCAGCCTGACGGCCGGCCTCGATCTTCTGGCGGACGTAGAGCGCTTAGTGAATGTCGTCCCAGCTGGCCTCGTCCGGCAGCTCCTCGATGAGAGACCGGACGGCACCCTTTCTGCTTGCCGCTTTCGCGGCGGCGGTGGTCGTCATGGTACAGCTCTCCTCGGTGTCGGTACCGTGATTATAGTAGTGGACCCCGATTCCTGGACAGTGTCGAAAGCGCTCTCCGAGGCTATGCGGCCATTCTTTTCACTGATTGACTGCAACCAGTATCGGGTGTCATTCGACCGAGCGACTGGTGACGCCACTCGGTGGCACCAGACGTGTGCAGACCTGGAAGCTCGCCGTGATCCTCTTTCAGGACGTCGACCATGGTCTCGCTGACGACAGCGCGATACCATACTCACAGCGGAAGCTCGAAGCCGAGGATATCAATGATCAACACGCTCAGAATTACACTGATGGCTGGCCACTACGCCGAGTCCAACTGGCATGCAGTGTTGGAAGTTGATACATCCACCACGCTTCAAGACCTTCACTACATAATCCAGAACGCCGTGAATTTCGATGATGATCATATGTACGAGTTCTTCACCGCGCGAACACCGAGAAGCAGGAGTCGCGAGCGCTATGATACGGACGAGGTCGATATTGATACCGTACTGGTCGACGACGTATTTCCGCTGGAGAAAGGGGACAAGCTTTTCTACCTGTTCGACTTCGGGGACGATTGGTTATTCCAGATATCGAAAACGCGGCATAAACCTTTCGATCCGAAGCCGGGAGTGAGCTATCCACGACTCGTATCGGAAGAAGGCGAGCGCCCGGAACAGTATCCACCCTACGAGTAGTCGCTGCACTCACAGTCCACACCCTATCGTGAGTCTGGCTTGGCAAGGCATGGTGCACGCATGAAAATCTGCGCTTGCAGCTACTGACGATCCCGCAGCCGATACCACGCCATGCCAAGCGCCATCAAGGCATTGCCCATGGGCAGGCGCCAGTGATGGAAGGACTGGAACGCATCGAACAGATCACTCTGCCTGCCACTCAGGGCGTCGACCATGATCTCACTGACAACGTGAGTGGTCGCCAGCCCGTGCCCCGAATAACCCTGAGCAACGTGGACGCCGTTGTCGAGGCGCCGGACGATCGGGATACGATTGACCACGATGCCCGCCGTGCCGCTCCAGGCGCGCTCGATACCGACACCCGCCAGGCGGGGAAAGGTGCGCTCGAGTGCCGGGCGCAGCGTGCTCGCAATCTCCGGAATCTCGCGACCGGAGTAGTTGGTGCCGCCACCGAACATCAGCCGTCCGTCTGCGGTGGGGCGATAGTAGTCGAGCACGACGCGACTGTCGTAGACGGCCAGACGCTCCGGATTCAATTCGTCAAGCGTCGCTTGATCGAGCTTCTCGGTGACCAGATTACCGAGGACCGCCGGTAGCAGCTTGCCGGCAAGCCGGCGTCGCTCGAGCCGGTGGTAAGCGTTGCCCGCGAGCAGGATGGCGTCCGCCCTCACGCGGCCGCTACGGGTATGGACACAGGGTTGACGGCCGGAGTCGATGCGAATCACGGCCGATTGCTCGTACAGCGATGCGCCGTTTGCCACCGCCGCCCGCGCTTCGCCATGACAGAGCTTGAGCGGGTGCAGATGCAGGTTTCGGGTATTCAGCACACCGCCGTGGTATAGCGGTGTCTCGAGTCGTGCATGGACCTCGTCACGCGACAGCCAACGTACTTCGTCTTCGGTCAGTCCGGCGGCACGAGCATCGTCGATTGCGGCGTGCAGGGCGGGAATGTGTGCGGCAGACCAGGCCGCATGCAAGTGCCCGTGCTGTCTTTCGCAATCGATCTGGTAGCGAGCGATACGATCTTCTATCAGCGCATGGCCACCCCAGCGCAGATGTTGCACGAAGGCGGTTGCCGCCGCTGCGCCGAGCGTTCGCGTCAACTGACGCTGCATCGCCACGTCGCCAGAGAGACTGCCGGTTACCTGGCCACCGTTTCGGCCGGTCGCACCCCAGCCGATTCGATGCGCCTCCAGTACTGCAACCTTGACGCCTCGTTCCGCAAGACCAAGGGCGGTGGCAATGCCGCTCAGGCCACCGCCGACGATCGCGACATCCGCGCGATGTTCACCCTCGAGTGGCGCGTAGCGCGGTTCAACGCCCAAGGTCGCACTGTAGTGGCTGTCGATGTAGTCGGAGTCACTGTCGATAGGGGCGGCAGGGCCTGCGCGTGTGCCGATGCTGTCGGGCGATTGTCGGTCAGACACGTGGCAGGCAGACTCGCCAGTCCGTTTCGGTCACCTGCCGGTTGAACCAGGCTGCTTCGTGGCGCTTGATCGTGACGAAGGCGTCGAGAAATCGCTCGCCGAGCAGGCTTTGCAGGAACGGTGATTTCCCGGCATGGTCGATCGCGGTGATCCAGTCGTGGTGCAGATGCCGAGCATCGGGGGTGTCCCCCGGCAATAGCGCCTCGATGGTGGGCGCGCGACCGTTTTCGAGCCCTTGGAGGACGCCTGCCATGATGGCTGCCACCACCAGATAGGGATTGGCGTCGGCACCGGCCACCCGATGTTCGAGACGTGCACCGGGCCCGACGGTTTCCGGCAGACGGATGGCGACGCCACGATGATCATGACCCCAGTCGACGCGACAGGGTGCAAACTCGCCGGGTTGGAGTCTGCGGTAGGAATTGCCGTTCGGAGCGAACAGCAGTTGCGCTTCGTCGAGCGTGTCGAGCAGTCCGGCGACCGCGTAGATCAGGCGCTGTGACGGTTTCGTCGAAGACGGGGCGGTAGGTGAGTTCGGCGCCAGGCTTGCATCAAAGATATTGTTGCCCTCGTCATCAATGATACTCATATGAACATGCTGGCCGTTGCCGGGATGTCCGGTATACGGCAGGGCCATGAAGGTCGCGATGAAGCCTTCGTCGAACGCTGCGCGGTCCACCGCTCGCTGAAACAGCACGGCATCATCCACGGCATGCAGCGGGTCGGCACGATGTGCGAGGTTTATCTCGAACTGCCCCGGGCCGATCTCGGCGAGCATCGTCTCGGCCGGCAGTTCCAGCGCTTCGGCATAGCGATGAATGCGCGCTAGGAACGGATCGACGCGATCCATGACACGGGGTTCGCATAGCTGGATGTCGGCCGCTTTACCTGCGATGTTCAGGCAGGCCGGGACGGTCGGTCGACCGCTGTCGCGCGTGCTCTGATCGAGCAGATAGAATTCGAGTTCGACGGCGACGACAACGCGCCACCCTCGCTCGGCAAACCGGGCGATCTGCCGGCACAGGATGGCCCGAGAATCGAAATCGCTCGGTTGCCCATCGGCATCCTGCAAGGACGCCAGTACCTGCAAGCCTCTGCCCTGGTTCCAGGGTTGTCTTCGAAAGGTTCGCGGTTCGATGACGTAGACACCGTCGGGGTCGCCGATGCTCAATGCCAGGCCGATCAATTCGTCGCGGTCATCGTTGCCGATGTCCTGTGCCTGGGTCGAGAGCGGCAAGCGCACCTTGCCGCTCGCGAGCTTGTTGCGTTGCGACAGGGGGAGTCGCTTGCTACGCAGACGGCCGTGCCAGTCGACCACCATGGCATCGATGTGCGATGGCCCGGAGACCGGGTCGTTCGAGGCCTCGTTAGAGTCGATCATGATTCGACGGTGGTCGTGGTCGTGGTCGTGGTCGAAGTCGCCTGCGCATGCCGGGCGAGCAGACGCATCGTGTCGGCGTTCCAGAACGCGGTTATCGGCGCCCCGGCATCGGCGGCCTGCAATCGATCCGCGATCGATTCGTCAACGATGGCGGTCAGACCACTGCTATCGGCGAGTTGCACTTCGACGATCGAGCGACTGCCCTGAAACGCGATATCACCGAGTTGGCCGATGAGACTCACGCTGCCCTGGGGAGGCTCGTCGAGTGTGACCGAGACATGTTCAGGCCTGACCACGAGCAGCGTGCTGTCGGGTGCCTGTTCGCCTGGCTCTATGCCCTTCGGGAGATCCATCGTCAGCCGGACAGTGCCGAGGCGCGCGGACGCGATGTCGAGCACCATCTCGGCACCAGCACCAGCACCAGCACCAGCACCAGCACCATCGACATCGACATCGACATCGACATCGATGCGCTGCACGTCGAAGGCATGGACGTTGCCGATGAAGCCGGCCACGAAGGCATCGCTCGGTTTGCGGTAGAGCTCGGCCGGGCTGCCGACCTGTCGCAGGTGTCCGCCTTCGAGAATCGCGATTCGGTCGGACATGGCCATGGCCTCCGACTGATCGTGGGTCACGATGACGAAGGTGATGCCGACCGATTCCTGCAGCTTGACCAGCTCGAGGCGCATCGCGTCGCGAAGCTTGGCATCGAGGGCGGACAAGGGCTCGTCGAGCAACAGCAGGCGCGGTCGCTTGACCAGCGCTCGGGCGAGGGCGACGCGCTGCCTCTGGCCACCCGACAGTTCACCCGGCTTGCGGTTGGCGAAGGCGTCGAGTTGTACCTGTTCGAGCGCTTCGGCTGTGCGCTGGTCGATCTCGGCGCGCGGCCTACGATCGGCAACCAGCCCGTAGCCGACATTGTCCTCGACGCTCATGTGTGGAAAGACCGCGTAAGACTGGAACACCATGTTGACCGGGCGCCGGTTCGGAGGCAGTCGGGACATGTCCTTGCCATCGAGCCAGATGCTGCCGCTTGTCGGTGTCTCGAAGCCTGCCACGAGCCTGAGCAGGGTCGACTTTCCGCAACCGGAGGGTCCGAGCAGGGAGAAGATCTCGCCTGGCTCGATGTCGAGGGAGATGTCCTTCAGGACGGTGACGTCGCCAAAGCGCTTGCTGACGCCACGAATCGACAGGATGGGCGCGTCGGCTGTCACGAAGCCAGCCTCTGGTAGCGCAGCGCAAGGTAGGTCAGCACCAGCGTCATCAGGATCAGCACGGTCGAGGCTGCATTGATTTCCGGTGTCACCGAGAAACGGACCATCGAGTAGATCTTCACCGGGAAGGTCACGGTGCTCGGCCCTGATGTGAAGAATGTCACCACGAAGTCGTCGAGCGACAGCGTAAAGGACAATAGCGCCGCGGCGATCAGCCCCGGGCGCATGTGTGGCACCAGGATATCCCGGAACGCTTGCCATTCGTTGGCGCCGAGATCACGTGCCGCTTCGGCCATCTCCGGATTGAACGAGGCGAGTCTGGTGCGAATGACCATCGCGGCGAACGGAAAGGAGAAGGTGATGTGCGCGATGATGATATTGCCGAGATTGATTGGCCAGAACCTGTTACTGGTATCCATCCAGCCCATTTGCGAGAAGAACATCGCGAGCGAGACGCCCATGCAGATCTCGGGGATGACGATGGGCAAGGCAATCAAGCCTTCGAAGGCGGGCTTGAACGGAAAACGGAAGCGCCACAGGAACACCGCGGCGAGGGTGCCGAGCAGCACGCTCGCGACCGTCGAGGTCACGGCTATGGTCAGTGAGTTGCCGAAGGCGAGCATCAGTTCCTCGTTACCGAAGGCCTTTTCGTAGTACTTCGTGGTGAAGCCCTTCCAGATGACGTTGCCGCCGCGCCGAGAGTCGTTGAAGGAGAAGACGATCAGGACGATGATCGGCAGGTAGAGAAAGATGGCGCCGAACACGAACACCAGACGCAAGGACCACTTGCGGCTGTAGTCGAAAGGTCCTGCCTTGTCGGTTGCCATGTTGGCTACTCGTGTCTCATGGCTCGGCCTGCTCGTTCATGTGCGCAGCGTTCGGCGCGAACGGGCGGCATCGCCGAAAGCGCGCAGCGCAAGCAGGATGAAGGTCAGGTAGAGAAGGACGAGCGACAGGGCCGAGCCGAACGGCCAGTCGTTGGCACTCTTGAACTGCCGCTCGATGACATTCGCGATCATGTCGACCTGGCCGCGACCGAGCAGGTCCGGTGTCAGGAACTGGCCGAGGGCGGGAATGAACGTGATGATGGCAGCGGTGATGATACCGGGCAGGGCAAGTGGAATCAGCACGCGTCTGAGCGTGCCCCACTGGCCGGCGCCCAGATCGATGCTCGCTTCGAGCAGTGAACGATCCATTCGCTCCAGTGATGAATAGATCGGCAGAATCGCGAAAGGTAGCGAGACGTAGACGATTCCGTAGACGACGCCGGCAGGCGTGCCCAGCAAGGTCAGTGGGGTGAATTTCTCGGCGAGCAGCCCGAGTCCGTCAAGACCCAGTAGTTCGAGCACGGCGCGCCCCTTGGCGTGCAGCCAGCCGAGCCCGTCGTTAAGCCGCCCTCGTGTGCCGAGAATGTTCAGGAGGGCGTAGGTCCGGATCAAGAGATTGGTCCAGAACGGCAACATGATGGCGAGCAGTAACCAGGGCTTTGCGTCGGCCGATGCCGTGGCGATGACGAGGGCCATCGGCAGTCCCACCACCAGACAGATGACCGTCGCCACGCAGGCCAGCCAGATCGAGCGCCAGAAGAGTTCGAGAATGACCGGGTCGGTGATGCGCGCGTAGTTGTCGAGCGTCCAGGTAGTCTTGATCTCCGTGATCGAGACGTTCTCGCCAAAACTGTAGAGCCCGATGATGCCGAGCGGTATCACGAAGAAGAGGGCGAGCCAGAGAATCACCGGCAGCCCAAAGGCGGCGAACGCGAGCGGTTGTCGTCCGGCGTCTTCCACAGGTGTCGTTGGTTTCAGCCAGCTGCCTTGACGCGCGTCCAGGCCTCATCGATCTTGCGCATGCGTTCCTGACCCGGAAAAGTCGCACTTTCGCTTTTCTGCATGGCTTCTTCGGACGGGAAGATGGCGGGATTGTCGGTGTAGTCACTCTCCATCAGTGCCTTGGCCGCGGCGTTCGGAGTTGCGTAGTACACGTATTCAGCGATCTTTGCACCGACTTCGGCGTCTAGCAGGTAGTTGATCAGCACATGCGCATTCTCGATGTTCTTCGCGCCCTTCGGAATGCACAGCGTGTCCTCCCAGAGCAGGCCACCTTCATCAGGCAAGGCATAGCCGATATCGTCGTCCTCTTCCATGATCTGCAGGATGTCGCCGTTCCACTCCATGGCCACATCCACTTCGCCCGCCAGCAGCAGGTCCTGGCCGTTATCCGGTGCGAACGAAGTGATCCTGGGCTTCTGCGCAATGAGCATGGCTTCGGCGGCCGCGATGTTCTCGTCGCTCCAGTCGTTGAGCGAGTGCCCCTGTGCCTTCATGGCCATCTGCAGTACCGTCGTCGGCTCGCTCATCAGGGCGATGCGCCCGGCATAGGTGTCGGACTCGAGCAGTTCCTTCCATGAGGTCGGCGGATTCTCGACCGCCGATATGCGGTACCCGATGCCGATCGTGCCCCACATGTAGGGCAGCGAGAACTTGCGGCCCGGATCGAAGGCGGTATCGAGAAACGCCGGATCGATATTCTTCATGTTCGGGATCTTGCTGTGATCGAGCGGCAGCAGCATGTCAGCCTCGATCATCTGCTCGACGTAGTTGTTGGTCGGCACGATCAGGTCATAGCCCGGATTGCCACCGCGCATCTTGGCGAACAGTTCGGCATTGTCGGCGAACAGGTCGTACTGGACTTCAATACCCGAGGAATCTTCGAATTCCTCGATCGTCGTCTCGCCGATGTAGGTATCCCAGTTGTAGAAATTGACCTTGCCACCCTCGGCGAAAGCCGCCTTGGGGAGTTTCAGGCTGATGCCGACAGCGGCACTACCGGCCAGGAAACGGCGGCGGCTGAGTGATGGACGTTGGAAACGGTTCATGCGTGACGGTCTCGGTAGTGCAGCGGAACAAGGATTTGCGGTTTCGACTTTATAACAGGGGTCACGCAAAGGTATCCAGTTATGGCATGGATTGACGTGATCGACGTCTCGGAGCGTCGGGTCTGACAAGCGCGCTGCACCGTCGTCGGGCCGTACCGTCGGGCGGTCCGTCAAGTGTGAACTGTCGTCGTGTCAGGTCCGGCGAGCCCGGCGCCGCGCCCGCCGACCGCGCTGAGCGTCGCTTGCCGAAGAATTGTCCGTTCCCGGTGCGCGTGTCGGCAAGCTCACGACCTTGCCGAGCTCTGGAAAGCCGTCGATCCGGTGCGGGAAGGCCATGGCATCGACGAAGTGCTTCTGGAAGTCCGCCTCGACCGCGGTTTCGATTTTCTCGATACCGCGCACCACGCGTTCGATCTCCTGCCGTGCTCCCTTGTCGAGCAGGGCGGCGCGTGCGCCGGTTCCAGCAGCATTGCCCGCCGAGGACACGGCATCGAGTGCACAGTCGGGGATCAGGCCGAGCACCATCGCGTACTTGACATCGATATGACTGCCGAAAGCACCGGCGAGGCGGATTCGTTCGACTCTCTCCACCTGCAGCTTCTCCATCAACAATCTGACGCCCGCGTACAGCGCCGCCTTGGCGAGCTGGATCTGACGAACGTCTGTCTGCGTGATGCGGACCGTCACCTCACCCTCGTGCAGCACATACGCGAAGGTGCGCCCATCAGCGACGACGCGCGGCGAGGTGGCAGCGAGTTCGCCACGGACCACACCATCGGCGTCGATGATGCCGGCGAGAAACATCTCGGCAACCACTTCGATGATGCCCGACCCGCAGATACCGGTAATACCGACACTGTCGATGTCGGCCTCGAAGGGTGCGGTGCCGGACCAGCCTTCCCGGCCGATGACCGAAACCCGCGGCTCGAGCGTCGCAGGATCGATACGGACTCGTTCGATAGCGCCCGGTGCAGCACGCTGGCCGCCGCTGATCTGGGCGCCTTCGAAGGCCGGGCCGGTCGGACTGGAACACGCCAGCAAACGCGAGCGGTTGCCGAGCACGATTTCGGCATTGGTGCCGACGTCGACAAGGAGCGTGATCGCATCCTGTTCCTGCGGCTTTTCGGCGAGGACCATGCCTGCTGTATCGGCACCGACATGGCCTGCCACGCAGGGCAGCAGGTAGGCGCGTGCGTCGGGGTGGGCTGATATCTCCAGTTCGCTTGCCGCCAGTGTCATCGCTTCGTCGGTCGCGAGCGCGAACGGCGCACCGCCGAGTTCGACCGGATCGATACCGAGCAGCAGATGGTGCATGACCGGATTGGCGACAAGCACCATGTCGAGCACGTCGTCGCGCTCGACTCCTGCATCGCGACAGACGTCGCCGAGGAGCTCATCGATGGCGCTGCGCACCGCGGCGGTCATCTCGACATCACCGCCGGGGTTCATCATGACGTAGGAGACCCGACTCATCAGATCCTCACCAAAGCGGATCTGCGGATTCATGGCGCCGCTGCTGGCGACGACCTTGCCACTGATGAGGTCGCACAGATGGCCCGCCACGGTGGTCGAGCCGACATCCACGGCGAAGCCGAAGATGCTCTCGTGGAATCCCGCTCGTACGGAGACGATCTCGCGGCTGTCGCGGACGGCGACGGTGACGCGCCAGTTCTCTTTACGCAGCGTCTTCTGAAGATTCTGCAAGACACTCAGGCTCGTGCTCAGGCCCTCGAGCTCGAATTCTCGCGCCAGCGCTTCCTTCAGGCGACGCAAGTCGCCTGAAGGATCGTGCATGTCCGGCTCGCGTACGTCGACCAGATGCAGGCGTACCGACGGGTCGAGGGTCAAGACTTCGACGCCGACGTCCTTGCGAATGACCTGACGATGAACCTGGCTGTCGGCGGGTATGTCGACGACCAGATCGCCCTCGATCGTTGCCTGGCAACCCAACCGCCGCGCTTCCTTGAAGCTGCCGTTGATGCGCTCGTAGCGTGCTTCGACGCGGGTGGCTGTGCCACAGTGCGATGCGCGGGTGACGACGCCGAGCTTGGGAAATTCGCCGACCGGCAGGCGCACCTGGCAGCGCCCGCACAAACCACGTCCACCGCACACGGAGTCAAGGTCGACACCGAGCGTTCGGGCTGCCTGCAATACCGATGTGCCGATATCAAAGGTGCCACGACGCCCGCTCGGCATGAACACGATTCGTGCCTGCCTTGCAGTCTTCTCCAGACTGCCTGTGGAATCGGCAGCCGTCGCCACCGCCACAGGCGCTGTTGCTATCGAATCGTCGGTTGTCGACGTGCTGAGCTGATCCATTTTCCTCATCGATCGTGCCGGTTGTTCAGGCGCGCCGTCGGCGGCTCTGGCGTCGCCCGCGTCCAGCACCCTCGGCATCGGCGCCCTCGACCGCAGGCGCCCGGTACTTGCGAATCCAGGCGAGGCAGTCGGCATCGTTGCCCATCAGGACATCGGCCGCCATGACGGCGCGCATGACCTCGTCGTGGCAGGGGTTGGTGATCGCCGAGGTCAGGCCTGCACTGATCGCCATCGACAGGAACGCGCCGTTGATACCGTTCCTCTCGGGCAGTCCGAAACTGACGTTGGAGGCGCCGCAGGTCGTGTTGCAGCCGAGCTCGCGGCGGATGCGGCCCAGGATATCGAACACCTGTCGCCCGGCGGTACGCATGGCGCCAATAGGCATGACCAGCGGATCGATGATGACGTCGCTTGCCGGGATGCCATGATCGGCCGCGCGCTCGACGATCTTCTTCGCCACCTTGAAGCGCTCGTCCGGGTCTTCCGAGATCCCGGTCTCGTCGTTGGAGATGGCGACCACCGCGGCGCCGTGTCGAGCAACCAGCGGCAGAACGCGTTCGAGTACCTCGTCCTCGCCGGTGACCGAGTTGACCAGCGCCTTGCCCTGGTACACATCAAGTCCGGCTTCGAGCGCTTCGATGATCGAGGAATCGATCGACAGGGGCAGATCGCTGATCGACTGCACCAGCGTGATTGCCCGTGCCAGCAAGGCCGGTTCGTCCGCGAGCGGAATGCCGGCGTTGACGTCGAGCATTTGCGCACCCGCACTGATCTGTGCTCGCGCGTCGCTCTCGACGCGTGAAAAATCACCGGCTTTCATCTCCTCGGCGAGAATCTTCCGGCCGGTCGGGTTGATGCGTTCGCCGATCATCGTGAAAGGTCGGTCGGCGCCGATGACGTGCTCGCGGGTGGCGGAGCTGACGACAGTGTCGGTCATTGCAATATCTCGATGAAAGGGCGTCTGGGCCCAGCTGTCAGGACGCCGAATCGGCGCGTTGTACACGTTGTCGAGCGACATTCGCGTCGCCGTCGTAAAGTCGCGGGTGCCAGGGTTGGCGATTCCCGAGGACACCGGCACGCTCGACGATTTCCGGCACGCGATGCTCCTGGCGGTAGGCCATGACGTGCAGGCCATGAACCCCGCGCAGCTCGCGGATTTCCTGCATCAGTTCGATACAGAGTCGCACGCCTTCCTCCTTCGGATTGTCGGCACCAGCGAGTCGCTCGATGATGGCATCGGGAATGTGTACGCCGGGCACGTTGTCGCGTATCCAGCTTGCCGCGCGTGCCGAGGCCAGCGGGCCGACGCCGACCAGCAGGAAGACCTTGTCCTCGAGCCCCAGCTCCCGGACCCGGTCGAGATATGACCGGAGTCGGGCGATGTCATAGCAATACTGTGTCTGCACGAACTCGGCACCGGCGGCGATCTTCTTGGCCAGACGCGCCGGGCGCCAGTCGAACGGCTCGACGAAGGGATTGGCGGCGGCGCCGAGAAACACCCGCGGCGGCGATTCGAGCTTCCGGCCGCTCTGGAAAGTGCCTTGATCGCGCATCGTGCGGGCGATCTCGAGGAGCGACATGCAGTCGAGATCGAACACCGGCTTCGCCTCTGGATGATCGCCGGTCTGCACACCATCGCCCGACAGGCACAGCAGGTTGGTGACGCCCATCGCGGCGCCGCCGAGAATGTCGCCCTGGATGGCGATGCGGTTCTTGTCGCGGCAGGAGATCTGCTGGATGAGCGAGTAGCCGAGCCGGGTCAGCAGGGCGCAGACCGACAAGCTGCCCATGTGACAGTTGGCGCCGCTGCCGTCGGTGGCATTGATCGCGTCGACAGCGCCGTCGAACAGAGCGGCGCGTTCGTAGACGGCGTTCGGGTCAGCACTGTCTGGCGGGGCGAGTTCACTGGTTATCACGAACTGGCCGTCGCGCAGCAGGCGCTCGAGGCGACCGGGCGAACTGTGACCAGGGCGGATCGGCAACGGGTAACCGGGAACCGGTTCGTCGTGGTATTTCACGAACGTCGCCCCTCGGTTGCGGCGGTTCCAGGCTCCGTCCCGGTGGTCTTGGCGGCCTGCTTCTCGCGTACCACACGCAGCCAGGAGGACGAACCCTGAAGCCTGTGATCGACAGCGAACTGGACCGTGTGAATAGTGTCGCCGTGCTGCATGCGGCGCGACCCTTCATAGCCTTCCACCCAGACACAGCGCATGGCAGGCTTCACTTCACAGAAGCCGTCAGGGCGGACACCGCCACAGGGTCCGTTACGGATGTTCTTCGGGCAGTTCATCGGGCAGGACATGCCGGTGCTCGAGAGCGCGCACTGGCCGCACATGCGGCAGTCGAACAAGGCACCCTTGACGACACTTTCCACGGCGGCGACGGGTTTTTCCAGACGCTCGTGGCCGATGCGCTCGAGCAAGGGCGCGGCGGCGAGCAGCAGTCGCTCGACCGCGGCATAGGTGCGTTCCATCAACGCAGCATGGCGGACCGACCAGCGGCGCAGCGCGTACACCTGTCTAGTCGGATGAAACGCCCGTCAACAGGCCCTTGGCCTTGACGGTGCGCTCCAGTCGTTCGTCGTCGAAAGCGTCGACGAGCTCGGCGGCGGCCTGCTCTGCCGCTGCTTTCAGGTCACCGGTGCAAGGCGATCGTTCGCGGCGCCAGTCTTCCAGATAGGCATCGCTGCTACCTTTGCCAGCGCGCATGGCGGCACGGTCGATGGCTTGCTGGAAGCGATCGGGGAGCATGACCTTCTCTGCCTTGCGGCCCGCCTTGGCCATGACCTGCGAAGGAATGTCGCGCCAGTAGATGCAAATCAGTTCAGGCATGAAGGTGAGTGAGTCTGTTGTTGCATGGTTGATGTTCGCACGGGGCCGCGGCAGGTTTCAGGCGGCAACGACAGCGATGCCCCGCAAGGCGTGACTGAACGGCGCGAGGCCCGTGAACCGTGTGACCAGCGGCAGGCCGAGTGCCCGCGCAGCCGCTTCGGCATCCGCCATGCGATCACCCGGCAGGCCCGCTACACGATCCGGTCCAGTGTCGGAGGAACCGTCGTCCTGTACGAGATAGAGCAGTCTTGTGTAGTGGCCGAAATACAGGTCGCGCAGTTCCGGATGTTCACGAATACCGAGGTCGCGCATGATCAGTCGCTCGAAATTGGCCGCGAGATAGTCGGTGAGATAGAAGGTGCCGATCTCGGCTTCGGCAAGCGCATCGAACACCTGTGCACCGGCGAAGAACGAATAGCAGTGGTCTCCCGGCAGGCGCTCGATGTCATGACGCGCGAGCATCGTGTCGAGCGCGCCGCCGGTGCCACAGTCGCCGTAGGCAACGACAATACGTGCGTAACGATCACGGGCGGCAAGGATCTTCGCTTCGACCCCGGGCACGATTCGCTCGGGTGTGTTGTGCCAGTGGGCGGGCAGGCAGTCCACGTCGACATGTGCCCAGTCACTCGCCTTGAGAACCGCGACGAGTTCGTGTGCCAGCGCACCGCAGCCGATGATCAGTGTGTTCGCGCGCATGCGCTCGAGATCTTGCCGGCCGCCGTGATTACCCGCGCTCCGTCAGCTCGCGCGACGTTGCCGGCGCTCTGCCACCAACGTCTTGGCCGTCTCGACGGCGACCGCAGCATCGCGGCAATAGGCATCGGCACCGACGGCCTCGCCGAACTCCTCGTTCAGAGGTGCACCACCGACCAGCACGATGAAGTCGTCGCGAAGACCCTGTTCGCGCAGCGTGTCGATGACGACCTTCATGTAGGGCATGGTCGTGGTCAACAGGGCTGACATGCCGAGGATGTCGGGCTGGTGCTCCTCGAGCGCCGCCAGATATTTCTCTACGGGATTGTTGATGCCGATGTCGATGACTTCGAACCCGGCGCCCTCGAGCATCATGCCGACCAGGTTCTTGCCGATGTCGTGGATATCGCCCTTGACGGTTCCGATCACGACCTTGCCGATGGATTCAGCGCCGGTTTCAGCGAGCAGGGGGCGAAGAATGAACATGCCGCCCTTCATGGCGTTGGCGGCCATCAGCACTTCCGGTACGAACAGGATGCCATCACGGAAATCCACACCGACGATGCGCATGCCCTCGACCAGGGCTTCATCGAGCACTCTGCTTGGGGTCCAGCCACGTCCGAGAAGGATATTCGTGCCCTCCTCGATTTCCTCCTTCAGGCCGTTGTAGAGATCGTCGTGCATCTGCTCGACAAGCTCACCATCATCGAGTTCCGAGAGGACGATATCTTCCTCGTCGTCAAGCATGTCCTCGTCGGCCATTGATCTGTTCCTGCTGGTCCAATCGTTCTTGCATAGTAGCGACGCGGGAAGCCGGGCCGTTAGCGGCAGTTGATATCGCGGCGACTCCATACGTATTCAAATGCGACACCGGGACCGTGCAGGTGTCGCAATCGTGACGAACCGACGCTCTGCGCTCGATTCAGCGTCCCTTGAACGCCGGCGCGCGCTTTTCGAGAAAGGCGTTGACGCCCTCTCGAAAATCTTCCGTGCTGCTTGCCGATTGCTGGAAATCACGTTCGAGATCGAGCTGCTGGTCGAGCGTGTTGGTGGCAGCGAGCCGGAGCAAGCGCTTGGCATAGGCATAGCCGATCGTGGTACGCGCCGCGAGCCGTGCGGCGAGTGCTTCGCTCTCGGCGGCGAGTGCGTCGTCGTCGATGGCGCGCCAGATCATGCCCCAGGCCTCGGCCTGTTCGGCCGACACCGCTTCTCCGGTCATGACCAGTGCATTGGCGCGAGCGTGCCCGACCAGTCGAGGGAGTATCCAGGTGCCACCGGAATCCGGCACCAGACCCAGTTGCTCGAAGGACTGGATGAAGGTCGCGGAGCGGGCGGCAAGGACGATGTCGCAGGCCAGCGCGATGTTGCAACCGGCGCCGGCTGCAACGCCGTTGACCGCCGCGATCACCGGCATGTCGAGCGAGGCGATGCGGCGGATCAGTGGGTTGTAGTCGCGTTCGACCACATCACCGAGGGCGCTTAGGTCGAGTTCCGCCAGATCCTGGCCAGCGGAGAACGCACGACCGCTGCCCGTCAGGAGCACGCAACGCACGGTGCCTGCCGCCGTCGCCACCTGTGCCAGCACCTCGCGAAGTTCGGCGTGCAAGGCTGCATTGAGACTGTTGAGACGCTCGGGACGGTTCAGGGTGATGCAGAGGACATTGGCCTCGAGACGAAGGCCGATGTGTTCGAGTCCGTCTGGCAATCGCATGTCGATACTCGCCTCAGTTCAGGCCACGGGGTTTGGCGGAGCGGAACAGGCTTGCCAGCAAGACCAGGAGAAAGGCGCCGAACAAGGCCCTGAGCAGATAGTCGGGCGATGTCGTGTCGACGGCAAGGGCACGGCCGAGGAGTACGGGAAAGAAGGCACCGAGCGATGCACCGATGACCCCCAGCAGGATGTTGACGACGAAGACGACCCCACGGCCCCGAAGAATGACGGCGGCAATGCCGCCGAACACGATACCGATCAACAGCATGAGAATCAGATTGGCGATGGGCACGTGGCAGCTCCTCTGGGTCTGAAGGGTAGTCTCGACGGGCCGACTGTACCCGTTCGGGCGGCCACAGGCCCTTGCCGCCCGCACACGGTCAGGACACGGCTGCCAGCGGACGATCGGCGCCGAGCAGCTTGTGGACTTCGTTGACGGCCAGCGAAAGCATCGCGAAATCGACGTCCGAGCTTGCTTTCATCTCGGCAATGAGGCCTCGGTACTTGGCGATCGAAGACTCGCGCGAAGCTTCCCACAGGGCCACTCGCTCACCTGCCGGAAGGGCGTCTTCGGTGGAGCCGGCCGCCTCGGCGGTGAGGTGTCGTTGTTGATAATGCAGGTCGCTACGCAGTTCACTGGTGGCGAGGGCGTGCCAGTGCGAACTGGCGCGCAAGTCACCGATGCGCTCGCGAAGCCAGGAGAGTTCGAGCCGGTGGCCGAGTTCGAAGTAGACCCCCGCCGTGGTGGCCACCGGTCGTGACAACGAAGTCGCGATCTCGACGATGTCGAGTGATGACGACATCGGTACGACACGCGATACGGCGAGCGCCGTATCGGCCGGCACGCCGGCATCGGTGAAGAAGCGCTGTCGTTGATCGAGGGTCTCGCGCTCGTTGTCACCCAGGCAGGCCGCCATGGCTTCGACGAGTTCATCAAGGCCAGGCTGAAAACGCGTGACCAGAGATTCGATGGTCTCGGCCGAGCGGCGCGAACGCAACAACCAGTGCGTCGTGCGTTCCACCAGTCCACGCACCAGCACGTGCATCCGGTACTGCACGTCGGCCGCCACCTGGTTGTCGAGCGCTTCGATGGCGTGCCATATCGCCGGCATGCGAAAGGCCTCGCGAACGACACTGAACGCGGATGTCACATCTGCGACATCGACGTTCAGTTCCTGCTGCATGCGATAGGCAAAGGTCGGCCCCAGCCGGTTCACGAACTCGTTTGTCAACAGGGTCGCTACGATCTCGCGGCGCAGCCGATGCTCTCTTATCTTCTCCGCAAAGTCGCCGCGCAACGCCGTCGGGAAGTAACCGAACACGGTCGGTTCGAGGGCGTCGTCGTCCGGCACATCGGTGTTCAGGAGATCGGCATACATCGTCATCTTGCTGTACGAGACCAGTACGGCGATCTCCGGCCGGGTCAGGCCGCGTTCATCGGCCAGTCGCTCGGCGATGGTGTCGGCATTCGGCAGGTATTCGATCTCTCGATCGAGACGGGAGCTTGCTTCGAGGAAGAGCATGAAGCGGGAGTGCTCGTTCAGGGCGGCAGGGCCATCGACGTGAATGATGTCGATGCACTGCGTCTGCAGGTAGTTGTCTTGCAGCACGAGCTTGCCGACCTCGTCGGTCATCGATTCGAGCAGGCGGTCACGACCGCTCATGGTCATCTCATCGGCGGCGACGAGCGCGTTGACGAGAATCTTGATGTTGACCTCGTGGTCCGAGCAATCGACGCCAGCCGAGTTGTCGATGGCATCGGTATAGATGAGCCCGCCTTTCGCGGCGTACTCGATGCGACCGCGTTGCGTGAAGCCGAGGTTGCCACCCTCGCCGACGACGCGGCAGCAGAGTTCGCGGCCATCGATGCGCAGGCTGTCGTTCGCCCGGTCGGCCGCGTCGGCATGCGTTTCGCTGCGCGATTTCACGTAGGTGCCGATACCGCCATTCCAGAGCAGGTCGACCGGCGCCTTCAGGATGGCCGAGATCAAGGCGTTCGGCGTCATGGATTCGCTTTCGATGCCGAGCGCTTCACGCGCGTCCGCCGAGAGCCTGATCTGCTTGTCGCTGCGCGAGAAGATGCCGCCGCCGGCCGAGATCAACGAAGCGTCATAGTCCGACCAGCTGGAGCGCGGCAAGGCGAACAGGCGCGCGCGTTCCTCGAACGACGCTTCTGTATCCGGGTTCGGATCGATGAAGACGTGCATGTGGTTGAACGCGGCAATCAGCCTGATCTTGCGCGACAGCAGCATGCCGTTGCCAAAGACATCGCCCGCCATGTCGCCGATGCCGACGACATTGAACGGCTCGTTCTGCGTATCGATACCGAGTCCGCGGAAATGGCGCTTGACCGATTCCCAGGCGCCACGCGCGGTGATGCCCATCTTCTTGTGGTCATAACCGACCGAACCGCCAGAGGCGAACGCGTCGCCCAACCAGAAACCGTAATCGATGGCGACCGCATTGGCGTGATCGGAGAAGGTGGCGGTGCCCTTGTCGGCGGCGACGACGAGATACGGATCGTCGCTGTCGTGTCGAACGACATCCGGCGGCGGCGAGACCGCACCGTCGACGAGATTGTCGGTGACATCGAGCAAGCCGCGAAGAAAGGTCTTGTAGCACTCGACGACGACCGCCTGTGCCGATTCGCGATCATCAGGCAGGCTCCGCTTGACGTAGAAACCGCCTTTCGAACCTACCGGCACGATGACCGCGTTCTTGACCATCTGCGCCTTCATCAGACCCAGCACTTCGGTGCGGAAATCCTCACGTCGATCGGACCAGCGCAAGCCGCCCCGTGCCACCGGGCCACCGCGCAGGTGAATGCCTTCGACCGCGGCGGAGTAGACGAATATCTCGAACATCGGGCGGGGCAGGGGCAGGTCTGGCACGCGTGCAGAATCGATCTTCAGCGACAGGCGCCCGAGCGGCTCCCCGTCGGCGTCACGTCGGTAGGCGTTGGTGCGAATCGTTGCCAGCACCAGTGAGCGGAATGCCCGGAGGATCCGGTCCTCGTCCAGGCTTGCGACATTGTCGAGGGCCGCGTCGATACGCTGCTCCACCGCTGCCGTGTCGTGTGCCGACTTCGAGGGATCGAAGCGTGTTTCGAACAATTCCACGATCATCCTGGCAACGCCTGCGTTGCCGACGATGCTGTCGATCATGTAGGCCTGCGAGAACGGCACCCGCGTTTGCAGCAGGTACTTGCACAACGCGCGTATCAGCACGACCTGCCGCCATTCGAGGTTGGCGGCAAGGATCAGGCGGTTGAAGCCGTCGTTCTCGACCTCGCCTGACCAGATTCTTCCAAAGGCTTCACTGATACGGGGTGCGGATTCCGTCGTTCGGCTGGCGCTGTTGGCGGTCTCGGCCGTTGCGTGGTCCGCTGAGCCGGTACTGGCTGACAAAGAGGAGAGTGCGGTCGGACTTCTCGACAAGTCACCGGCTTCGTCCGACGCGAGGGTTGGGGCAAGCTCGGCGGTCGTCAGGATGGCCGAATGCGTCTGCTCCACCGTGAATTCATGAATCCAGACCACATCCGTATCGCGTCGGCGGATCTCGAAGGGATGTTCGGCGACGACCCGCAGGCCCATGTTCTCGATGACCGGGATGACGTCGGACAAGGCCGCCGGCACATGCCGCACGAACAATTTGAAGTTGATCGTCTCCGCATCGGCAATGATGTGCCGAAAGAAGCTCATGACCGGTGCGTCACTGGTCACGTGGTTCTCGATGAAGGCAATGTCGGCGGCGGCTGCACGCGCCGAATAGTCCTCACGGTAGCCTGGCGGAAAAGCGGTCGCGTAGCGGCTGGCAAGCTCGATGGCGGTGCTTTCGTCGTGTTGGGTACGCAGCGCCTGGTCGAGCTTGTCGCCCCAGGTGACGGCCGCCTGCCGCACGCGCTTCTCGATGTCGGCCCAATGGATGTCGCGAGCCAGAGGCGGGTGCTTGCGAATGACGAAATGCAGCCGGGCCAGTGCCGACGTCGAGGCGAAGCGAATGTCGAAGCCGGTGCTCGTGCCGTCGATATGGTTGGCGAGAATCTGCTCGATGTCGAGGCGCAGATCCCGGCTGTAGGCTTCACGCGGGATGAACACGAGGCAGTTGCAGTAGCGTCCGACGGAATCGGTGGAGCTGAACAACCTGACCTGGCGGCGTTCGGTCAATGCAATGATGCCGCGCGTCATTTCGAGCAGTCGAGCGCTGCCGGTCTGCAGCAGCATTTCCCGGGGCAGGGAGCGCAAGGTGGCAACCAGTGCCTTGCCGTCGTGGGAGTCGGTTGCCATGCCCGCTGCGTCGACTACGCGTTCGATGCGTCCGCGCAGCCAGGGGATGTTGTTGACCGCTTCGTTCTGCAAGCCTGTCACGAACAGGCCGACGATCGTGTTGATCGCGATGAGCTTGCCGCCGGGCTCGCGTTCGGGCACGAGTATCAGGTCAGCCGGTTCGTCGCGGACGACGGGTGATGAACGGGATGCCTTGCAGATGACCACTTCATCGTGGTCATCGATGAACATCGAGGCCAGGTCGTTGGTCAGCAAGTCCGCGGTGGTCCAGGCTGCGGCGCCTGCGTCGGCGTCGAGGATGCCGAGCGCCTTTTCGATGCTGGGTTCAGGCGTCTGCTCTGCGGAGGCCTTGCCATCACGTGGCGGCTGATCGGGAATGATGCGACCGGCACCGATACAGAGAAACTGCCGCTCGTCCAGCCAACGCACGAATTCCGACTGTTCACTGTCCTTGACCGACTCGGCCATCTGGTCGAGCTGTTCACGCAGTGACTTCTCATCACGCTTGATGACATCGAGCGTGGCGAACACTTGCGCCACGAGTGCTTCGATCGCGTGGTGCCCCGATTCCTCCACGCAGTCGAGTTCGACATGAATGAGCGACTCCAGTTGCGTGTCGCTCGCGCCGCTTGCACTGTCGCCCAGTGCCGCAATCCGACCGTCGGCGGCCCGGCTGATGGCGACGACCGGGTGGACGATGATGTGGATGTCGTGGCCATCCCGTTCGAGCGCACTGGATAGCGATGACAGGAGCCACGGACGATCGCGACTGTTGAGCTGGAGGATGGTGTGTGACGATTGCCAGCCGTCGCGTTCGTAGAGCGGGTTGATGACACGGTAGCGAGGTCGATCCGCAGGCGTGGCCGTATCGGCGAGTTCCCAATGTGCAAGGGCAGCCCCGGCAATGTCGTCATCGGCATGTCCGGCGGCGGCTTCTGGTGGCGCGTGCGCCAGCCAGAGTTCGACGAATGCCTCGAGCAGCGGGCGACGTTCACCTCCCGCGCCGCGTGGAATGCAGGCAAGCACCGCTGCAAGCGAATCTTCGTGACTTCTGAGCGGTGTGGATTCTCTGGCTTCTTGATGGGACATCGGCGCGGCTCGACGGCTGTGAATCGACACGAGCGTATCACTCGCGGTGGCGGTGCTACGGAGGTACGCCTAGACTGACACGTATCGTCGGCCTGGCCGACACATTGATCAGGAACGAACATGTCAGATGTACGTACCCTCGGAAGACGCATCGTCATTTTTTCGACGGTCGTCCTGCTGGTGGCCTGTACGACGGTTCAGACAACCAAGCCCGGTGCGATCGGCATCGACCGGAAGCAGCGAATGTCGACACTCGTGTCGGCCGCGGAGATGCAGAAGGGAGCGAACGAGGCCTATGCTCAGGTGCTTTCGGGTGAGCGACAGAAGGGCGCGTTGAACAGCGATGCGGGCCTGACCAGGCGGGTACGTGCTATCGCTGGCGCGATCATCCCGCAGGTGGGTGTCTACCGTGACGATGCACGGAGCTGGGACTGGCAGGTCAACGTCATCCAGTCCGATCAGCTGAATGCCTGGGCGATGCCGGGTGGCAAGATCGCCTTCTACAGCGGCATCATCGAGAAACTCGAGCTGACCGACGCCGAGATTGCGGCCATCATGGGACATGAGATAGCCCACGCCTTGCGCGAGCATTCGCGCGAACGGGCTTCGGAACAACAACTGGCCAACATCGGCCTGGGTGTTGCCGGCGCCGTACTCGGACTGGGTAGCGGTGCCTCGCAACTGGCGCAGATGGCCTACGCCACAGCCGTCAGCTTGCCGCATAGCCGCGGCCACGAGACCGAGGCCGACCGGATGGGTGTCGAGCTGGCCGCGCGTGCCGGCTACGATCCGCGCGCGGCGATCAGCGTGTGGCAGAAGATGGCCAGGGCAACGGGTGGCAAGGGTGGTCCTGAATTCCTCTCGACCCATCCGTCGAACGCAACGCGAATCAAGGATCTGCAGAAGTATTCGGCCAGGGTCATGCCGCTGTACAAGCGCTAAGGCCGGCCGTCGGCGGCTTGGCAACGGTCAGCGCGGAATGCGATCGCGCTGCCTGCGGGTGTAGCGAGGCGCACCCGGCGCATGATCCCAGCGGGCGATATCGATGAAGTCGCCCTTTCCCGCTGACGGGATATCGATGATGTTGCAGCTGTTCGGAAAGCCGTGGCGGAGCCGGTTTGAGAGCGTCGTGCCCGCACCCAGTAGCCAGAGATCCCTTGTCTGCGGCTCGCTCCCGGCAGCGATGCTGGTCAGGAAAGGCCGGTGCACGTGGCCGCTCAGGATCAAGTGAACGCCGGCGTCCTGCCAGGCATCGCAGGTGCGCGCATCGCGTTTGAGTGGCGGTGCTTGATCGCCGCTCGGGCCCGGCAGGAACGGGGGGTGGTGGACGACCACCAGGGTGACCTCATCTATGCCCGTGGCGTGTGCCATGGCGGCTACCTGCAGTCGTCGTCGCAAGGTGATGCGACCTTCGGCATGACGTTCGCGACGCACGGAATTGACGGCCACGATGCGCACATCGTCGAAGCTAAGGCAGCGCGTCTCGGTCGAACCGAAGGCTTCCCGATAACGACTGAACGGCCGAAGCGCACGCCGCACCGGGTTGAACAACGGAATGTCATGGTTTCCCGGAACGGTGACGTACGGGCAATCGAGTGCGTCAAGAAACTGCCTGGCGGTCGTGAACTCGATGCGTCTTGCCCGTTGTGTCAGGTCGCCGCTGACGATCACCACATCCACGTCGAGCTCGGTCAGTGTCAATTGCAAGGCGAGAACGGCATCGGTAGATTCAGTCCCGAAATGCAGGTCGGACACATGGGCCAGACGCACTGTCAGCTCCCGATCCGGTCATGGCGGATGAGCCGGAGTGAATGATCGAGGCTGAACTTCAGAGGCAGCGTCTCGCGAACCCGCTCACCGTCCAGCGCGACCGTGATGCGACGAGCACGGCGGCGCGGCACATCGACCTGCAGTTTCTCGAACAGGAAGGTCTCGAGTTCGCGCGTCTCGGCGACCTCGCCTAGCAAGCCTCGCCAGATCATGGCAAGCAGGGTGGTCCGTGCTGCTGGATGCAGGATGACCGCGCTCAATTCGGGCGCATCCGTGGTCGGCAGGTCAGCGACGCCGACGCGTTCGAGTTGCAGGCGGTTGTTGCCGACAATGAAGGTCGTCGCCGTCAGGCGACGCGCCACACCGCGCAGGTCAAGCGTGAGGTCGAGTGGGCGATGGCGCCGGAGCGCGCCGACCGTCGCTGCCAGGGAGGCAACCGCCCGCCGTCTGCCCAGGTGGCGCGAGAACGTCTCGCGATCGGACAACAGCCGCGCGTAAAGACCAATGCTGGCGTTGACCAGAAAGGGTCGTCCGTTCAGCCGCCCCACGCGTGTCGGCTGGGCGCGCCCCTGGAGCAGGAAACTCACCGCCGCATCGACATCCTGGGGGACACCGTGCGCCCGTGCGACGAAGTTGTACGTGCCGGTCGGCACGATGCCCAGCGGCAAGTCGTTGCGCATGGCCGCGTCGGCCGCGAGATTGACGGTACCGTCGCCACCGATGGCGACCAACGCGCCGTTGATCGAGGTGGCCATGCGCGCGGCGATGGCGACGCGCTCGACGATGGATTCGCCATCGCGATGCTCGATGACCTCGCAGTTCTTGCCGGCGGCCAGCAGGCGTTGTCGAACATGCTCGCCGAGAAACTCGGGATCGTCGTTCCCCGAGCCCGGATTCTGCACGAGCACGAAAGTCATGCGCGCAGGAGCCCGCGTCAGGCCAGGCCGCCCACGCGGGCCACCGCAACACAGGTGGCACCCAGCAAGACCAGCGCACCGGCGGCGGTGCTGAATTGACTGGCAGGCGCGGTCGGTGAGGGCGTGAGGTGTGAGCGGAGCGGTCGCCAGATGATCAACCAGGCCAGCAGAACGCCACCGACCACGCCACCGAGGTGCCCCCAGAAGGAGATTACCGGCACCAGCAGCGGCAGCCCGAGGTTGATGAGCACCAGTCCGAATACAGGGTGCTTGCGAGGGTCGTTGCCTTGTGCATGCAAGGCGACGGCGAAGGCGGCGGCAATGCCCATGACCGCGCCGGAGGCACCGAGCGTTGGCTGGTCGAAGTCGAACATCAGAACCGCGAGTGCGCCACCGAGCAGGGCACCGGTATAGACGATCGCGAAGCGCAGACTGCCGATGCCCTGTTCGAGCTGCTGACCCAGAGCATAGAGCAGAAACATGTTGAAGCCGATGTGGATCAGGTCGGCGTGCAGGAAGCCCGATGTGACGATTCGCCAGAACTCGCCCGCCTGTACCGCCGGCCCGTAGAGCAGGCCGAAATTCGCCAGCACATTACCGGAGGCACCCTTGGCGAGCCAGATGAGCGAATTGACCGCGACGAGGCCGAGCACAACCGGACAGCCGCGCGGCAGGAATGACAGGGCCTTCATGCTCCGTACCGTTTGCCTATGGAGCGGGTGGTCTCGCCGTCCAGCCGTGCCCCGGTGCGGGTGACCAGCGTGGTCGCGCAGGCGCCGGCCAACGCCCCGCAACCCGCGAACGACATGCCATGGGTCAGCCCGTGCAGGAAGGTGCCTGCATAGACGTCACCTGCACCGTTGGCATTGACCGGCGTGACCGGCTCGGCTTCGATCTCGATGAGATCCTGCCCGTCGAACAGGACGGCGCCCTTCTCGCTCCGGGTGATCGCGAAGCGCTTCGCGATGCCTTTCATCGCCTCGACGGTGTCGCTGAGGCTCGACGTGCCCCGGCCCAGACCGAACATCTCGCGGGCCTCCTCTTCATTCGCGAACACCATGTCGAGGCCGTCACCGATGATCTCGCGGAGGCCGTCCCCGAAGAACTTGACCATGTTGACGTCGGACAGGGTCAAGGCGATGGGCACACCCGCCGCACGGGCGATCTCCGCCGCGCGGACAGCCGCGGCACGCGCGTCCACCTCGGGCACCAGATAGCCTTCGATGTAGAGGTGCTCGGCGTCGCGAATCGCCGACTCGTCCAGTGCAGCAACCCCGATTTCGCGCGTGATACCGAGAAAGGTATTCATGCTCCGTTCGGCGTCCGGTGTAATCAGGATGATGCACTTGCCGGTGATGCCGTCTTCGAGCCTGTCGTTGTCGAGATTGGTATCGACCCCGTTGTGGGCAAGATCGTCGACGAAGAAGCGGCCGGTCTCGTCATTGGCGACCTTGCAGGAATAGAACGCCGTGCTGCCGAGCTGCGCGGCAGCCACCATCGTGTTGGCCGCCGAACCGCCGCCGCAGCGGTTTGCCGAAAGGCCTTCAAGCTTCGCGAGCAGTTCGTGGTGGCGGGGTTCCTCGATCAAGGTCATGAGGCTCTTGTCGACGGCAAGGTCGGCGAGTGTTTCCTCGGAAATCTCGTATTCGATATCGACCAGCGCGTTGCCGACGCCGTAAACGTTGTGACGGGTCATGAAAGTCCTGAGAAGTGGAGAAGGGCCCAGCGCGGCATTATGGCCTGTGGCGGCTCGCTTCGGTGCCGGAAACCTATCTACCCGGTCGGGAACTATCTACAATGGTCGGTTTTTCCCGGCCGGATTCCCTTTCTCATGCGTACACACCCCTGCGGGGTCGTCACCACCGCTCAGCTTGGCGAGGAGGTCACCTTCTGTGGCTGGGCGCATCGGCGGCGTGATCACGGCGGCGTGATCTTCATCGATCTGCGCGACCATACCGGGCTGGTTCAGGTTGTCTTCGATCCGGATCGTGCCGAGACCTTCGCCCGCGCCGAAGAGGTGCGCAACGAGTTCGTGCTGCGCATCAGCGGCCGGGTGCGCGAACGGCCGGAGGGCACACTCAACCCGGAGATGCCGACGGGCGAGATCGAGGTGCTCGGGCACGACCTGGAAATTCTCAACCGTGCCGCGACCCCGCCGTTCCAGCTTGATGATGGCAATGTCTCCGAGGAAAACCGGCTGCGCTTCCGCTATGTCGATCTCCGGCGGCCGGAAATGCAGTCGCGCCTGCGGTTGCGGGCTCGGGTGGTCGCAAGCCTCCGCCGACGCCTCGACGAACAGGGCTTCATCGAGGTCGATACGCCGATGCTGACCCGCGCGACACCGGAGGGTGCGCGTGACTACCTGGTGCCCAGCCGGACGCATCCAGGCGAGTTCTTCGCGCTGCCGCAGTCGCCGCAGTTGTTCAAGCAGCTGCTGATGATGGGTGGCGTCGATCGCTACTACCAGGTGGCGAGATGTTTTCGGGACGAAGACCTGCGCGCCGATCGTCAGCCAGAGTTCAGCCAGCTCGACATCGAGATGAGTTTCGTCGATGAAGAGATGATCATGAGCAGCACCGAATCGATGATGCGGGATCTCTTCAGGGATACCCTCGACGTTGCGCTCGCCGATCCCTTCCCGCGCATGAGCTACGCCGACGCCATGCGCGATTACGGATCAGACAAGCCGGATCTGCGCATTCCGCTCAAGCTGACTGAACTCTCGGACCTTGTCGCGGGTGTCGACTTCAAGGTATTTGCCGAACCCGCGAAGAGCGACAAGGGCCGTGTGGCCGCGCTCCGTATCCCGGGAGGTACGACGCTGACCCGCAAGGTCATCGACGGGTACACGGAATTCGTCGGGCGCTACGGTGCCAAGGGTCTGGCCTACATCAAGTGCAACGACGTTAGCGATCTGCCGGCGGGCTTGCAGTCGCCGATCGTCAAGTTCTTCCCCGACGAGGTGCTCGCGGCGATCATCGAACGCACCGGTGCGACAAGCGGCGATCTGATCTTCTTCGGTGCCGACTCGGCGGCGGTTGTCGAGGCGGCACTCGGTGCCCTGCGCGTCCGCATCGGCGAGGATCTCGACATGATCGAGGACGGTTGGCGTCCGCTCTGGGTGGTGGACTTTCCGATGTTCGAGCATGACGAGCGAGAAGATCGCTGGCAGGCCTTGCATCACCCGTTCACGGCACCTGCCGCCGACAGTCTCGAGGACTGGCAGCGCGAGCTGGACAGCGACCCTGGCCAATGCCTTTCGCGCGCCTACGACATGGTCCTGAACGGCAGTGAGGTCGGTGGTGGTTCCATTCGTATCCATTCCAGCGAGATGCAGCAACGCGCGCTCGACGTGCTCGGCATCGATGCAGAAGAGGCCAGCGAGAAGTTCGGCTTCCTGCTTGATGCACTGAACTACGGCGCACCACCGCACGGCGGCATTGCCTTCGGTCTCGATCGACTGATCATGTTGATGGCAGGTGCCGAGAGCATTCGCGATGTCATGGCGTTTCCGAAGACGCAAAGCGCCAGCTGCCTGTTGACCCGAGCCCCATCACCAGTCTCGGAGCGGCAGTTGAAGGAATTGCACCTGCGGGTACGAACGCGAGCGAAGCCTGTGGAAGACGACGCGTAGCACAAGTCGGGACATTGAGGCCGAGCCCGTGAGGCAAGAGACGTGAACTGGAAGCGGCCGGAATCGGTACTGGTCGTCATTCACACGGAGGATGCGCAGGTGCTGTTGCTGCAGCGTGCCGACGACGCGACTTTCTGGCAGTCGGTGACCGGCAGCCTCGAGGTCGACGAGGCACCCGCGGCCGCGGCGGCGCGCGAACTGCGCGAGGAGACCGGCATCGATGTGCCGGTGCGAGATCTGGATCTCTGTTCGACCTTCGCCATTCGCGGGCCGTGGCGAGCGCGCTATGCACCCGGGGTCACGCACAACCGCGAACATGTCTTTGCTGCTTGTCTTCCCGCACCGCAGGCGGTTCGCCTGTCTCCGGCTGAACACCTGGCGTGGGAGTGGCTGCCGGCGAGTGAGGCTTTGCAACGCGCCAGTTCGAAGACCAACCGGTCGGCGATTCGCCACCTGTATCCTCGCATCGCATGAACAAGGTCCGTCGAGGTAGCGGGGGCGAGCATGTCGTGCTGGTGCACGGCATCTGGATGCACGGCGTCATGATGACCGTGCTCGCGCAGCTGCTCGAAGCCAGAGGCTACCGGACACATCGGGTCAGCTACGATTTCCTCGGCCAGTCGCCTGCCGAGAATGCCGAGGCCGTGCGCGAGGCAATCGAGACGGTTGGCGCGAGCCCGGTTCATCTGGTCGGGCACAGTCTTGGCGGCATCGTCATCCTGCACCTGCTGCACAAGCACCCGGAACTCGGCATTGGCAACATCGTACTGATCGGCTCGCCGGTCCGGGGTAGTGATGTTGCGCGACGCCTGCACGACAATTCCCTGTTGCGCCCGCTGCTCGGGCGGAGCGTCGAGCGTGGTCTGCTCGGTGGCGCACCCGGCTACGACGGCCGTCGGCCGCTCGGTATCATCACCGGCAGCGGCAGTTTCGGCGCGGCGTCCATGCTCTACCCACTGGAGGGCGAACACGATGGCGTCGTCAAGGAACAGGAAACCTTGCTCGATAATGCGACCGATCGAATCTGTCTACCGCGCACGCACTCGGCACTGATCTTCTCGCGCACCTGCGCCGATCACGTTGCACGATTTCTGGCCACGGGTCGCTTCAGTCCAGCGGGCGGTCAGGGGAATGGCCCGAGGGGCGGTCAGGGGAGCAGGCCTGGCAGCAGCGCGGCCGGCGGACCGGTACGTCGAGCCTCGTTGTCGTGACGCCACGCCCGGTTCTCGAATTCCTGGCACTGGCGGCGATCTGGGGAGCGTCCTTCCTGTTCATGCGAATCGCCGCGCCGGTATTCGGCCCGGTCGCCTTGATGCTGATTCGCTGCGGAGTCGGTGCCGCCACCTTGCTCGCCATTCTTCTCTATCTCGGTCGTGGCCGGCAACTGCTTGCTGCGTGCGGACGTCTGTCGATCGTCGGTGTGTTGAATTCGGCCATTCCGTTCGTGCTGCTCGGCTACGCCACCTTGACCCTGTCAGCGGGCGTCACCTCCATCCTGAATTCACTGGCTCCCTTGTGGTCGGCCGTGGTCGCATTTGCCTGGCTCGGCGACCGCCTGACCCGTACACAGATCGTCGGGCTCGTCTGCGGTGCTGTCGGCGTCTGCATTCTCGCCATGGGCGGTGGTGGCGTCGGTGACGGTGGTGCGCCGGGAAGCTCCGCTGATGGCATGGCCGTTGGCGGTTTGGTGCTGCCTTTCCTTGCCGGAATCCTCGCGACGGCCTTCTACGGTTATGCCGCCAACTTCACCCGACGTTATCTGGCGGGCGTCGACCCCTTGGCCACGGCAACCGGGAGCCAGCTTTCGGCAACGGCCTTCCTGTTGATTCCCGGTGTGCTTCTCTGGCCGGTGCCCGCGGCTGACGTCGCCCCGCCAACGACCGCCGTCTGGGTGGCAGCGATCATCCTCGGCGTCATCTGCACCGGCATCGCCTACCTGCTCTTCTTTCGCCTGATCGCGAGCGTCGGCGCTACGCGGACCATCTCCGTGACCTTCGTCATTCCGCTGTTCGGCGTGGGTTGGGGTTACCTGTTCCTCGACGAACGCGTCGACCTGTTCACGGCCGCGGGCGCAGTTGTCATCGTGCTCGGAACGGCCTTGACCACCGGCGTCTTGCTCGGGAAAAAGGCGGGAGCCTAGCGTTCGGCACAACCTGAGTCAGAACACGGGCCGGAGTACAGGCTCGGGCACAGGTCGTATCACTGGCTCGAACTTCAGGCCCGACCCTAGAAGGTCAGTACCCTGTCGGGTGATGCGCGCATCACCTCGGCCAGCGCCTGAAAGTGGCGTTCGGCCATGATATTCAGGTCGCGCCGAATTTGTGCGGCGGTTCCCTCGACTGCCTCGTCGGATAGCAGTTTGAGCGTGCCACCACCCTGCGTTGCCAGCACCTGCTGCCGACAGGCGCGTTCGAGGTAGTAGAGATCGTCGAAGGCGACGGCGATGCTCGCGCCGCCGACCACGACACCGTGATGCGCGAGGAACAGGACATCGGTCTGTTGTCGACTCGCCGTTCGCTCGCTCAGGCGCTCGCCTTCCGCGCCGTCCTGGGCCAGCCCCCCGAATCGCGGTTCGTAGTCGATTCGGCCGTGAAAGCGGCAGGCGGTCTGGTGCGCCATTGCGAGCTTGCTTTGCTCGCCCTCGAGCAGGGTCAGCGAGGTTGCGTAGGGCATGTGCGTATGGAATACCGCGACATGCCTCGGGTTGGCGCGGTGAGCAGCCACATGAATGTGGCGTGCCGACGCTTCGACCTCACCGTGGCCTTCGAGCAGGTTGCCCTCGCCATCGATCATCAGGAGCGAATCGGGCTGCATCATCGACCAGTGAGTGCCGTACGGATTGATCAGATAGCGTTCAGGCTGCGTGCCGTCTGTGGAGGGTCCGAGGGTGACAGACAGGTGGTTGCAGATGCCCTCGTGAAATCCCAGGCGCTCGCACAGCCGGAAGGCCAGGGCGAGCTGTTCACGGAGCTCCGCATCACGCTCGGACGACAGCGGCGAGATGCCCGCCGGTGAGACTTTGTCGATACTTGCCAGGGTGCGTGCTCCCGTTGACGGTGGGCGGTGCTCGGAATTCTACACAGGTCCGGCACCCGTCCCGACGTGTCGATCAACAGGGCAAAAGCGTTTCCGGGTCGAAGGGCGCTCCGTAGGGCAGCGGCACCACCGGCGTGCGTTCCGGGCCGACCAGGATATCGATGTTCTCGTCGACGGCGCCCTCCAGCGCGCTGTTCATGTCGATGCAGATGGGCGCATCGCCATCGACCTGGATGGCGAAATAATCTTGCCAGGGTGCCTGTGTTGCCATGTTGAAGTTCACCAGAGTGCCGTCGTCACTGCGCGAGAAGGTGTCCGAGTCCTCGATCGTGTCGTTTCGGCGATAACCGTAGAGCGACGTGCGTTCGCTGTAGAAACCGTGGAGGTAGTCCGTGTCGTGGGGATAGCTGAAGCGGATTCCTGCCGTGCTGCGGATCATGCCGCTCGCCTGCACCACCCCGCCGTCGGACGCGGTACCTGTCAAACGTAACACCCAACGGCCGTCGCAATTCTTCCAGATGACCAGGGCTGAATCGTTCAGGAGATTCAACACAGGGTCGGGGTTCAGGGTCGGATCGTCGCACGGATAGCCAGGACGCTCGCAGGGCTCGCCGGTGCGCGGATTGAAGCTGGAATTGATATTGAAGGTCTCGAACGAAGAATGCGTGACCGGTGTACGGTCCCCGCCAACCAGTACAGGAATCCCGGGCGTCGTGCCTTCGGTCAACTGAATGCACACTTCGCCACCGTCATTGGGCACAAGTAGCAACTCGTTCTCTGCGCCGCTGTAAGACCGGAAGTTCATCCTTATGCTTCCGTCACGATAAGGATTCGCGCTCTCTGAGAAGTTGAAATCCAGTGGCCTGAAGAAGCGGAAGCCCGTCGTCGAATAGGCATGGCCACGTATCCTGGCCCGGCCCTCCGCCCCGCCGGAGCTCACTACATGAACGTAGCCGCCGCAATCGACCCAGGTGAACACCGCCTGATCGACCGCCTTGTCATAAGTGGGCCGGGTGCAGAAGCGATCAGCAAACTGACAAGGCTCGAGCGTCTCCGGATCAATCGGGCCGGGGCCGGCGGGTATGCGATCCGGCCCGACGTAGAGTTGCTCGCCGCCGGTTATCCGGCTGAGACCGATACACAGCCCTTC
>Ga0209828_1000397_pt1 | contig 42308 bp, 31 predicted proteins | sample MaitaG_FD_187429 | JGI IMG/M metagenome (GOLD analysis project Ga0209828, IMG submission 187429) | Marine algal microbial communities from Maine, USA - Maine_Asex2 metaG (SPAdes) (version 2) | ecosystem: Host-associated > Algae > Red algae > Unclassified | place: Maine, USA | collected 2015-01-05
TGTGTGAATTGTGCTGCGGCGTGAAATTGGCCAAAACTTAGAGATACTTGAATTCCAGCGCAATTGCAGTTGCGATAATTCTAAATCATCGTAGAGCTCAACCACTGTTCTGCCATCTCCCAAAACTCCTTCAATTGCCAACAAACTGTTGTTGCGTGGAATCTTCTTTTGACCAATCGCTAGCTCCACTTCAATGCGCAATCCTCTACGTGGATTCGGTGCGTAATCACGGCGATCTCTAATAAAGTTAATTCCGTAGAAGTTATTATTGACATCGTGATTGGCCGGCAACAGAGCAGGATTTCGATTTACGAACGCACTGCTATCAATGCCCAACAAATTACTTTGCTTGCTTTCGAAGAAGAATTTCAGGCGATCGTTGTGCTGCATTCGATAGTCAAACCCCAGATGAAAATCGACCTCAGAGAAGAGTGTATCGCGCTTGTAAATGTTGAATTTGAATTCTAGACCTAATGGCAATCCCGGGAGATAAGGATAGTTCAAATAAGTTTTGAGCTCTGTTACTTTGCCGGGGAAATTCTTGTAGTGAACGCCCATTTCTTCCGCAGCACCCAGTGAATTAATCAAGTCTATTTGACCTTCTCCCGATAACTCATACCCTCCGTCGCCGCCTTGGGGCAAAATTCCTAATAGTAAATCGAAGCGACTCGCATTTTTGCGTTCGGCAAGCAAACGCAGCTTGGCTCTTTTGCCCGAAAACTCTACCTCTGGGGACTGTATAGGTCGGAGAAAGTTGAGCTCCTCCATGCGATTGCTGATGTCGCGAATGAGTGATTCATTGTAAGGACTTCCTCGTTTGATGCCGAGATAATTCTCGAGAAACCGAGATGAGACTTTGGCACTGCCTTCCAATAAAACGCTATCGATGCGCACCTGGTCTCCAAGATCTAGCGCTAAGCTGCCACTGAGGCCCGATTCATTCCACGAAAGGTCTTGCAGTGAAGTTTGTGCAAAAGGGAAACCGGCATCTTCGGCCATCCGTAGCAGTTGCTCTTGCAAGTCGCTGATTTGAGCTACCCGTAAGGCTTGCCCTTCAAAAGATTTGGGTAAGCCGCGCAATCGTTTCCGGTAAGCAGGTGGTAAGGTCTCCAGATTCAAAGCCATCCACTCGTGTCTCTGCCCGCGAAAAAACTGAAAGCTCAGACTGTCGTTCTCAAAAGTGAGACTGTCGAAAGAAGCTGCCAGATAACCTTGCGCTTGCAAGGTCGATAGACATTCCTGCAGTTGTTCTTCGGCTGCAAATCGATCATCAAATGCTTCCTCAACTTTACAATCTTTCTCTTTTGCTGGCCATTCCTCTCCACTTGGAAAAATGAATACTTTTTGACCAAAAGCACTGCCAGCGTTGTTCATCAAAACAAAACAAACAAAGCCCAATAAGCAGAGTTGTGCCTTCTGTTTTAGAAACTCCACCAAGGAAGTAACACAATTGATATTTTTTGAATGAAAGATGATAAGCAATCTTGAACCTTCAATTTCTGCTAAGAAGAGATTAATTGTGGGGTTTTGGCACTTTTCCGTGAAATTTCCTGCAATCTTGTGGTCAACAATCACCCCAAAGCGCTAAACCATAGCCGTGGCTGGAATCTACATTCATATACCATTTTGCAAACAGGCTTGTCACTATTGCGATTTTCATTTCTCTACTTCATTGCGTTTAAAAAACGAGATGACGGAGGCAATAGTGCGAGAAATTGAATTGAGGGCCAAGTACCTCAATGAAAATGACGGCAAAAGACCAGTGATCGACAGTATTTACTTTGGCGGTGGTACTCCAAGCCTGCTAAACGATGTAGAACTCCAGCTCATTTTCAGCGAGCTTCAAAAGCAGTTTCAGTTTTCTCCAACGATTGAATGTACCCTCGAAGCTAATCCGGATGACCTCACTCATGAGAAGCTCCAAGAATTGGCCAATAGCCCCGTAAATCGACTGAGCATTGGCATTCAGTCTTTTGATGATGCGGATTTGAAGTACATGAATCGAGCACACAATGCGCAAGAAGCATTGCAATGCATTTCGTGGGCAAAAGAAGCTGGCTTTGATGCGATCAGCATCGACCTGATTTACGGCACTCCAGGATTGAGCAATGATAGATGGAAAAGCCAACTAGAGCGATTTAAGGAAATGGATTTGCCCCACCTCTCGAGCTATTGTTTGACTGTAGAAGAAAATACTGCTTTGCACCATCAAATTAAAACAGGAAAAAGCGCTCCGGTGGATGATGTTGCTGCAGAAGAGCATTTCAAGATTCTCATGCAATGGGCAAAGGAAAATGGCTACGAGCACTACGAAATCTCCAACCTGTGTAAACCAGGTCATCGGGCTGTTCACAATAGCTCGTATTGGAAAAGCAAGTCGTACCTCGGCGTTGGCCCTTCAGCTCATTCATTTAATGGAGAAAGTCGGGAGTGGAATGTAGCAAACAATGCCAAATACATCAAAGCTATTCAGCAAGATGAACTTCCATCAAAAAAAGAAATGCTGACTAAAAGCCAGCATTTCAATGAAGTCGTTATGACCAGTTTACGTACAATTTGGGGCATCGATCTGAAGGTTATTGAAACCCGATTTGGACCAACTTTCTATGCACACCTGCTCTTAGAAGCCCGTCATGCTATTGCATCTGATCTTGTCCGACTGGACAGAAATATGATGTGTTTGACTGATGCCGGCAGACTTGTGGCCGACCGGATCAGTTCAGATCTGTTTATTGTGGAATGACCAACTCTTGGCCAATGCTGATGATGTTGTCGACCAAGCCATTGGCTTTCTTTATCGCAACAACCGTCGTTTCCAATTTCTTGCTCAAAGAGTAAAGTGTATCTCCTTTTTTCACACGGTAAACAAAACGAGCTCCTCCAAAATCGCTATCAGCAGCTGGTGGATTCACTCGAGTATTGTCTTCTCGCTCTAGGGTGCTTGACTCAATAACTCTTCTTGTTGAAGTTGATGCCGTTGATGCTCTTGTGCTACTGCTAGCGTTGTAAGTCTCATTCGATCCTGAAGTGATTGGCTCATCGTAGCGAACCTCTCCCCCCACATCGATCATTCGAATTCCCTCTGGCATTTTATCTTCTGTTGCTCCGCTTGAATAGGTAGATACTGGCTCATCAAAAACCGTAGCTGTACTTTCCAAACGGCTGCTAGTTGGTGGCTTCGAGACAACTCTAGTATTGCTACTCGCTGATTCTTCACGAACAATTCGCCCATTGTTGCTTGAAGTAAAGGCTCCTCCCCTATTGTTCAAACGACTGTCTTCCGGGTGAGCGTTAACCACTTCACCTAATGTGCTGTTGTCTTGCTCGCTCCACTCCTTTGTCACTCTTTGTGTACTTTTTCTGTTTTGCTTTCTCAACTTTCTGCTTGATTTCGAACCTGTATCTACTCCGTAATCACTCTCTAGCTTATTAACTTGGTCATCCGACAAATCAGTCTCGCCGTCAAATGAGAAGCTGCGTTTCTTAGAAACTACTTTTCTTTTTACGCCTCCACTTGTTCGGCTTGATCCGTTTAGTGATGGTCTGTTTGGTCGGTCGTAGCTCAAAAGATCATCTCCCGAATCAGCCGACAATGTCAAACTCGTGTTACCGGGATCAGTCGTTGTAGGAAAATCCCAAACACCTGTCTTGCGACGGGCAGCCACTGTCCAATCCTGATACATATCAAAAGTATCTGGCTCTTTCAACTGAGGACGGCTGTAGGTTTTTTCGCGTAGCTGAACCAATTCACCATCGGCCGGCTCCTGCCCTTCTACCATTTTATTTCTTTTGTAGAGGCAGTCCATTTTCACTCCATATTCGTGCGAGATCCAAGCCATATTTTCACCTTTGTTGATGCGGTGAACGTCTTTGCCGTAAGTTGCGCGTGTTCTCTTTGCTTGTAGATAGATGCGAGAATTCGCAGGAACTACTGCATCTTCACCCAGATCGTTGTACTTCGACAATTTACTCACGCTGATGTCGTACGTCATTGCAATTTGCTGAAGACTTGCTTCGCGGCTCACGACAATTGACTTAATTCGGTTGAAGAAGAAAATGTCTCCCTTCTTTATCCGACCTCTTGGTTGAGGCTTCTTCGTCTCTTGTCGAATTTTTCGAGGATTGGAAGTTCGTTTTGGAGCATCCTTAGCAACTGAAGCCATCATCGGCTCAAGCCTATCAAACTCATTAAGAGAGTATCGTTCGATGATGTCAATCAACTGATCGGCATACTTTGGGTTGGTGGCGTAGCCGGCATGCGACAATCCCTTCGCCCATTTTTTGTAATCGGTGATCTTGTAATCGAACAGTAGCTGGTAACGCTTGCGCTGCAGAAACATCGAATGATCTTCATACGATTCAGTAGCACTGCTGTAAGCGCGAAAGCACTCCCCTACCGTATCGTCATCGAGGTACACAACTGGACCCGTCCATGTGTGGCATTTGATTCCGAAATGGTTGTTGGCTTTCGTTACTAGATCGCTGTTGCCGTAACGTGACTCCAAAATTCCTTGCGCTAGTGTAATGCTTGCAGGAATCTGGTGCTTTTCCATTTCTTCTATCGCTAGATCGGCATACAGCTTCACATATTCCTGAACGGAATTGGGAGCAGCCGCCATCATGGGCTGTGAGAATATAATGGTGAAAAGACTTAGGATGAGAACAGACCATAGGTCCGCTTTGTAGAGGTGGCGCATCTTACTTTCATTTTTCGTTAAATAAACTTCTTGGCGGAATAGAAAGTGCAACAGCAATGCCAAAAACCGAAACCTCTCTCTTTTTACTGAAAACATAAAGCAGCAATTTGCTTCAATACTGACCTTACATCTCTCTCTATCAATACTTTACAAAAATTAAAAAATAAATTAAAAAAACTTCAGATTTCACAGCTAGAACGAGCACTTAGCCACTTTTTGGTATGTCTGATTTAGCAGAGAAACGACAAAAGAGTGTAGTTGGCAGGCGGCAGTTTTTAATATGAAAAAGGAATCATGATAGCTTTTCTCTTAATTTCAATCATATACAGCAAGGCTTTAAAATCTTTTGTTGTGATGCGACACTAAAATGATATGAGAAATGGATAAAGAAAATTTGAAGTTGAAACGATTGCAAGAGCGAATTGCAGAACTGGAGCAGTTGAAAAAAATGAAGCAGCTGGAACTAGATTACTTAAATGTGACTCTAGATATCTGTTCGGAAGATTTGGGGATTGACTTGAGGAAGGAATTGGGAAAGAAGGCAAAAGAACTGGTAGATAAAGAGAATGAAAATGATAAAAAGAGGAAGCTATAGCCTTTCCTTCGGAACCTTCACGCTCGGTTTTGCTTAACGGAACTAATGTAAGCCACTCAATCACTCGCTAATTCAGTCACTCAGTAACTAACTAGTCCAACTCACTATCTTTGTGGAATGGCCTTATTGGAGAAAAACTTGGACGACTATATTGATGGGCACAGCAGTGCTGAACCGCCCATATTATATGAATTGCAGCGAGAAACTTGGTTGAAAGTGCTTTACCCCAACATGTTGTCGGGACATGTGCAAGGACGATACCTCAGTTTTCTGAGCAAGATGCTGCGACCCAAGCAGATCTTAGAGATCGGCACTTTCACCGCTTATTCGACCCTTTGCCTGGCTGAAGGTTTGCCGGAAGATGGCATTTTACACACCATCGACGTCAATGAAGAATTGGTGGAAATTCAAGAACGTTACATCGCCAAAGCGGGACTTCAAGGAAAGATAAAGCTGCATCTAGGAAAGGCTTTGAGCATCATTCCGGAACTTCCTGGGCCTTTCGATTTGGTATTTATTGATGCCGACAAGCAGAATTACTCAGATTATTATAATCTTGTGGTACCAAAACTGTCCGATAACGGATTGATTTTGGCGGACAATGTGCTGTGGGATGGCAAAGTGGCGAGCTCTTACGATAGTGAAGAGACCAATGCTTTGCGAGCATTCAACAACTTAGTGCAAAACGATGAGCGAGTGGAAAACCTCATTGTTCCTTTGCGCGACGGGCTCATGATGGTTCGTAAGAAATGACTACTTACTTAATAGAAGATGAAAAGGTGGGCGCTGTTGCTCCTTCCGCTGCTGTTTTTGGCTCAACTAAACGGTCAGCGAATTGAGGAGAACGTAAACAGCTACGTGCAGCAATATGCGCATGTGGCCGTGGTCGAAATGGATAAATTCGGAATTCCTGCTAGTATTACACTGGCGCAGGGAATCCTAGAATCTGCCTGCGGGCAATCGGATCTCGCTGAGCGATCGAACAACCACTTCGGCATTAAATGCAAATCGCATTGGAAAGGGAAAACCGTTCGTCATACCGACGATGCGCCCAATGAATGCTTTCGTGCCTACGATTCTGTTTGGGAGTCGTACCGCGATCACAGCGATTTTCTAAAGAACCATAGACTCAAATTTTACGATCACCTTTTCGAACTGGATCCGCATGATTATGTGGGTTGGGCTTACGGCTTGAAGCAAGCGGGTTACGCCACTGCCGCCAACTATCCGCAAAAGCTAGTAGCGCTCATTGAGCAGTATGAACTTTTCAAGTACGACGATGAGGTCTTTGATTACGAAAGTGTTATCGTTCGTACAGAAGACTTGAAAGAGCCAGTGCAGGCTTTGGAGAAAGCCCGTGAAGATGGCAAACGCCACTACCAGTTTGGCTACGAATTCAGTGACATCATTCCGCACCTCCGTAAAAAATCGGCTGTTATTGTTCAGCAACATGGTGGTAAGCTTCATTTGGTGACCAGCGAAGACAGCATGGAAACCATTGCTGAAAGACACAATGTGAGCGTTGACTTATTGTATGAGCGCAACAAGCTCATTTTTGGAGCGCAACCTGCCGTTGGGGAGTGGGTGTATGTTCACAGCTACGCCGACAAAGCTCCTCGGTTACGTAAGATCACCTACCCTATTGAACAGCTTTCGAACTAGTTACTGAGTGAGTGAGTGAAATACTCGTGGCGGTTCTTCGGACCTCTGTTTCGCAACTTTTTTCAAGGTGGCTCTTCCGAAGGGATTCGATACAACAGACTAATCCCGAGATTTGGTGGTTGTGTCTTTTCGGTGGAGGTAAATAGTTGAAAGTAAATGTGATATTTGTAGAAATAGTTAGAATAACACTAGCTTCAGTAAGAATTTAGTGTGATATCAAGAAAGATGATTCTATGAAAGTGAAGCAGATCAATTTGATGGATTTTCGTAAATTTCATACACTTGATGTAGAATTCCCGGATAGTAACTTCATTATTTTACTTGGTGTTAATGGATCTGGAAAAACAACAATTCTCGATGGCATAGCAAAATCTCTTGCTCAAGTTGTTGCGAAACTGACTACTGACGATTCTCTTGCTGACGATTCTCTTGCTTTTGTGTGGGACAAGCTAGAAGACACTGATATTCACAATAACGCATCTTTTTCAAGTCTTTCGCTTATTCTTGAAATCTTTGAGAAGGATGAGAAAATTGCATTTTGGAAAGAGCGTAATCGAAAACTACTGAAATTGGGGGGAGATGTAGAAAGACTAGGACAAGCTAGAGCTGAGATAATCTACAATAAAAAAAACCCTCCCCTAATTGTATATTACCGAGTTAACCGCTCATTTGCAGTAGATAAGGATATTGTGCCTTACTACAGCACATTAAGTAAATCTTTGGATGGATATATGTTTTCGATGATGCCGATTCATTCAGCGTTTAGCCCCTATGAAAACTGGATTCTTAGTCAAGAGATTCTCGAAAATGAGATCAAGGTTGATAGGCAAGATCTGCTTTTTGAGTTACCTAACCTATCGATAACAAGGAAAGCAATTACAAAATTTCTCAGTCAATTGTCGGGTAAAATTTTTACCAAATTAAGAGGCATTAGAACTGCAACTAATTTATTTGATCATCAAAAAAAGAAAAATAGCGGCGATTTATATATCGACAAAAATGATTTACCAGTAAAGTTATCACAACTTTCTTCCGGAGAGAGGATGCTTATCTCCTTAGTAGTGGATATGGCAACTAGAATGGCTATGCTAAATGACGGATCGAAAGACAGTTTAAATGGAGAAGGTGTAGTTTTGATCGACGAACTCGAAATGCATCTCCATCCCAAATGGCAGAGGAATCTAGTTCCAGCTTTGAAAAGTGTTTTCCCAAATGTTCAATTTATAACAACTACGCACTCTCCACAGATAATTAGCAGGGTTTCGGATAAAGATATTCTTGTCGTAGGAGATGATCAATGCTATTCTTTATCGACAAATCCTTTAGGTCGTGACTCCAATGGGATATTGGAAGAAATTTTTGGCACACCCTCGCGGCCAAAAGAAATCGATGAACTCATTAAAAAGATTTATAGAAGTTTGGATCGAAAGCCACTTGATAATTCTGAAGTAGAAACTCAAATCAAGGAACTGAAAGCACAAGTGGCACAAGATGATCCTATCTTGACTCGAATTGAGAATATTTTGAAAAGAATCAAAATATTAAGTGAGTGAGATTCATCGAAAAAAAGGAATCACCTCCAGCATTCGAAGCTTGGAAAACTTATGAATTTGGAGATGGCAAGAGAAAAAATTGGAAAAATGACTGGAAAGGATATGTACCTATTGAGGACCGAATAGCGGGACATTGCTATTACACCAAAAGAGAACTGAGAACTTACTTAATTGAAGAACAAGAATCTCTTTGTTGTTACTGTGAAACCAAAATAGAGGATGCCCCTCTTAAAGCCAAAATTGAACACATTATCCCTCGGGATGGTGATAAGAATCAAGAGGTAATTTATGACTATAATAATCTTGCAGTTTGCTGTCTAGGTGGAGAAAAGGATCCCAAACCAAAAGAAATGCATTGTGATTCATCAAGAGATGATAGTATGCTCCTTCCAATAAAACCGCACGATCCAAGATGTGAACTTGAAATCACTTACGCAAAGGATGGTCAAATCAATGGCAGTACTGACGAAGCTAAGGAAACGATAAAGCAACTCAACCTTCAAATTCTCAAATTAGAAAATAGTAGAGAAGAAGCCATCTCAGGTTTCATCTATTCGGATGAGGACTTAACTATACTTATCTCAAAAGAAGACGCAAGTAAGGTTTACAGGCAGATTGATTCCGAAAAACCATGCAAACACATTTCAGCTGTTTTGCAAAGCTTAAAATCAATCATGGAATAACATGAAATCGTTGATTTGAGAAAATGTGCTTGAGTCGCAGCATTCGTAGATGCCGCTTTACGATCTAGAAGTCGGTGCCTAAACTGATGTAGGTTCTACGAGCGCCTCGGGTGCCCGAATCAACTCCCCAACCCAAATCAACTCGCAGGTAGTAACCCGCTAAGGTTGTGCGCCATCCCATTCCGTAACCATACACAATTGGATCCTTGAAGTAGCGAACCGTAGCGCTTACAATCGGATTTTCAGGTGTGCCCGTTTCATACACGTAGGTATAGTAGCGGTTGTCGGAGCTAAATGGAGTTCCTTTCTCCCAGGCTGTTCCTACATCGACGAAACCAATCATCATGAAATTGCGCAAGAACTCTGAACGCATGGGACGATTGATGATCGATGAGAAAATTGGGACTCGTAATTCACTGTTTAATAGCAAATAATTACTTCCATTTCGTATGTTGTAGCGAAAGCCTCGTAGGTTGGGAACCAATGACTGAAATGCATAGGTCGTTTGCATGTCAACCGGTGATGCGCCATTGAACCGCCGATCTTGCTTCTCATCTGAATTGCCACCAATCGTCAACCAGTTATCCACTGCTCCCAAATAATAATTGATCCGCTGACTTCCGAATGACTTCGCGAAAGTGAATCGGTTGGCCCATATTATTTTTCGATAGATTTTCTGATAATGACGGAAATCACCTCCAAAAGAACCCACGTTTCCAGTATCCTTAAAATCAACTTTAAAATTGCTGTCGTTGATGTTGGCCTCGAATTTTTTGTGAAATTCTACATAAAGTCTAAACCTCAATCCTGATAATAAATTCACCCCCAATCTTTGGGTAGCATCATGAACATATTCGAATCGACTATTCACCCAATTTTCACGCTCACTATCCAAGGCAATCGTTAATTCATCATTCGACAAATACACCAACTTCTCACTTCGATACCCCAAATGCAATCTAAAACTTCGAATAATATCCAATGGATAAGTCATGGTGTATTGTGCGTAATTGGTGATGTTTTTTACCCATAAATTAAAATCAGCATTTACAAACTGACCGCGATATCCTTGGCGCTCGGCTTTTCGATAATAGAGAAATTTCTTATCGAGCCGCTTTTTCAAATTCTGATATTCAATAAAATACTCCATACCTGAAGTCAAGTCACTTGTCGGCAATCTAAATCCTCCTACAATTTTGTAATCTTCGAATAAATCACTGACCCCCAACTTTATCATCAAATCAAAGTTCGGATCGAAAAAATTAGGTGATGCAGCCGAGAGCTGGTACGATTTGTAGTCACTGAACTGCACACTATTATCTAGCGTTGCTGCTAAGTGATCTACCGCAAACTTGGGAGCATAATTTCTCGCTTTTCGATCAACTACTTTCTGGCGAGTACCACTTCTTCTGATTGTGTCGCCAGCAAAAATGATGTAGTCATCTTCTATCTCGTCCGAAGCACTGTTGGCTGTCGGCCGATCTTCCTCCAAACCACTCGATTGACCGCTGCTGGAGGTGCCTTGTTCGCGAACGTCAAATTCAGACTGGAAGTAATAGTTGTGCACGTCAATTCGGCTGCTATCAATTGGCTCTACAGTCTCCTCATCTTCGTCGACTGTTCCCCCACGAAGCACTACTTTTTTCTTTTTCTTTTTCTCTTTTCCGAGATCACTTTGCAAACGATCCAATTCCATTCTCTTGCTAGCCGCATTTGGCTTCTTCTCCAATTCCTTACTATAATCGGTCTTCTTCAGGTTCTTCTTTGAGCCCGCGACGTCAGCAACTTTGGGATACGCATAAATCTGGTAAATTCCATCGTTCCACAGTAAATCGATCACCTTATTTGTCCTCCTCGAAATGTCGTGACGAACGATACTATTCCCTACATCCGTGATTGGAAAGTAACTGCCGAAAAAATCATACTTGTCTTCTTGAGCTGTTGAATCAATTAAAGTCAAGGCAAGAGAATCCATTTCATATTCTGGATTCCTAATGGTGGAATCTTGGAAATAATAAACCTGGTCTGTCTGCACGAAAAAGGAATCAATTCCGGCGACATAGCGGTTTCGAATTCCATTTTCGTCACTCAAAAAAGCGACATACTTTTCATTGTAATTCACAGGATACCTTTCATTAGCATGAGCCGTTTTAGTCAAGCGAACCAAAGGATCATCTTCTCGCTGTAAATCGTAAAAGTATAAATCGAATTGTGAGTCTGGAATAATCGTATCAATCCGTTCTAGACCCAATTCATCAGAATACCGATTCGAAGAAAAGGCCACACCTTCTCTTCCATTTAAAACCATAAACTGCGGATACAAATCGTCAAAGACATCCTTTGTCAATTGACGCACTCTTGTATTCGGAATGAAGTAAGAAAACAGATCCGCCTGCCCACGTTGTACCGCAGAGAAAATCACTCTGCGATCATCGTTGGTAAATGATACGCCGAGAATTTGTTGAAATTTAGTGATCGCATGCTTTTCACTCTCCCCTGTATTCAAATCATGGATTTGCATTTGAATCGCATCTCGCTTTTGATAAACGATGGCAATTTTGTTTCCCTTTCTATTCCAGCTGAAATAAGGATAATTGCTACCAATGGGAAGCTTGAAACTTTTGAAACCTGTTTTTAGCAGTTTTTTTCTTTTTCCCGATTCCACATTCTCTACAAAGACCTTGATCAATCCTTTCTCATTCGTGCTGTACACCAAATTCTCTCCATTGGGGCTCAACGTAATGTTGTCAATACGACAATCTTTCCAGCGTTTTTTGGTTTCGTAAATCAGCTCTCCTTCGTATTGTTTCGCCCATTCTTCATTCACCTCATCGTACTGATCTTGAATACTCAACCACCATTCTTCAATGATCTCATTCACACCATTTCCAAGCACGAACTGAAATCCGTTATCGACACTTCGATTGATTCGGGTGAGGTAAAGAATATTGGGAATGGATGAAGAGCCGTAATTCTGAGCGATGTAGTGCCAAAGTGCATGGCCAGCGAATTCAGCTTCTGCCTCGCTCAGGCCTTTGAAGTTTCTGTATTTCTTTTGCTTCATGAAGTTGCGCAGACGGTTGTCCAACTCAACGTTCCAACTGTCTGCGATGTAGGCAATCAATCCATCAACATACCAATCGGGTAAATTCAATAACACCGCATTCTGAATGATCTCTTGAACCCCACTTCCAAAGACCATGCTTTCGAAATGAACAGTGGCCATTCCATGTACGATCTGATTTTCGAGGTGATTGTGGTCTCCGTTGAAGTAAATGAAGACCTTGTTTCCGATGATTTGTGTGAGTCCGCCCGTGTTATCCACTTCTAATTCAGCGCCGATATTAGTTTGTCGCAAGTCTTCCACGTTGTGGTAAACCATCAACTCTATCTTCTCTGATAGGCTGTACTCCATCTGATTTTCGATGTCACGAAGTTTGTTTTCTGCTACCTTCATGGCATAACGCGCCAACTCCTGACCTCCCTGGTAGTAGTAGATGATGAAGTTGTCGGTCTCGTAAAAATTCCAAACAAACTCATTGTACTGTACCCGATTCTTCCCAAACTTTGCCTGCGGACCTTGCGCACTCAACTGCTGTGCTCCAAGAAAGAACAGGAAGAGCAGAATGAGGAATTGCCCCAGTTGCTTGTGTTTGAACTCGTCTATAATGGACTGCATGTAGTTTCGTATCGGATTTTTCAATGCCAAATGCTGACTGGTTCCTTAAGATGATTCATCTATTATCAAACGTCAAATCTTAAAGAAGATTCTACGCTTCTGCGACAGAAGGCAAGTATTCAGACACATCTCACTTTAATGTACGTAATTTCGAACCACTTTATTGGAACAAGTAGTCCATTGCTTTGTTTAATACAAATGATCTGCCGTTCTTAAAAACAACCAGTAAAAGTTCATGATTACCCTCGCAAGTTTCACCTTCAATCCGTTTCAAGAGAACACTTTTGTGTTGTTTGATGAGAGCAAAGAAGCTGTCGTTATTGATCCCGGTTGCTACACACCCGAAGAAAAAAAGCTATTGAGCGACTTCATCGATGGCAAAGAATTGAAGCCGGTTCGGCTACTCAATACCCATTGCCACATCGATCATGTGTTGGGCAACAAGTACATCGCCGAGCGCTATGGACTTGAGCTAGAAATGCATAAAGGTGAGATCCCAGTACTAGAAGCAGTGCTTAATTACGGCACAATGATGGGCTTGCAGGTGGAAGAAAGCCCCAAGGCAGGCCGCTTTCTCGATGAGCATGATGTGATTGAATTTGGAATTTCGAAGTTGGAGATTCGCTTTACACCCGGCCACTCGCCGGCAAGTATTTGCTTCTACTCCCCTGCCGACCAATTCATCATTGCTGGAGACACCTTGTTTGAAGGCAGTATCGGCCGTACGGATCTTCCAGGTGGTGATATGGACACGCTGATGAAAAGCATCGAACGTGAGCTCCTGAGCCTTCCCGATGAGACACGCGTTTACCCTGGACATGGTTCGCATACAACCGTTGGTGTGGAACGTAAAAGCAATATGTTCATCCTACAGTATTTGAAGTAAGGTCGTTTAACCGCCCATAAGAGAACTATGACAGTTTGGTTTTTTCTACTGATTCTTTTTGTCTTGATTGGCCTTGGCCTCTCGATCGCCTTCTTTTTTCGTGACAAACAAGTTGGAGCAGGCAGTTGGATGTTGGGGAGCCTAGCCTTCTTGCAAACCATTGTTCTTTTGGAGTTCGCTATGTTGTGGACTCGCCAGCTGCACCACATCCCTCATTTCGTGGGTTTATCTTATGCTCTACCCTTCTTATTTGGGCCCTTCGCTTGGGCTTATGTGAAGCAAAACACCCGAGAAGATTTTCGATTTACTGGGACTTTTCTGTTCCACTTGATTCCCTTCTTTTGGCTGCTTTTTCTACAGTTCGGCCTTTATGTAGACTATACTTACAGCAAGGAGATTTTCATAAAAGAGCAAATCTATACCGGTAACTTTTTTACACATCCTCGACACATGTGGATTACCATCTTTCAGGTTTTCAGCATGATGTGTTACAGTTTTCTCCTTTTGTACGAAGCTTACCAAGGTTCTAGTCGCTTGCTGTTTAGAAGAGGACTAACGCATGTGACAGCAAAAATGAAGAAATTTGGAAGTCGCTTTGCTATTTGGACCATCTTGTTTGCTTTGAGTTTGATCACAGTGAGTGCAGGCCCTATTCTTCACAATGTTGCCATTGTGACCCACCTTCTTTTGGCAGCCTATGTATTTGGCTTGCTAGGCTCCAAATTACGCGGCCAACAAGAGACAGAGTTACAGACAGTCGAGCTTGAGAAAAACAACTAGGGGTTCTTGGGCGTTTTATTGTAAGTGTTCATGGGGGACATCTAGAGAGGATAGAAAACCCCGACAAGTGGTATTCTGTATATATTTATCCCAATTATGAAGAAATCGCTCTTCTTATTGTTTTTCGTTCTACTCGGCAATTTGGCCTTGCAGGGACAGGAATACCGCTTCTCTGTTCCGGAGAAGATTCCTAGTAAAGTGACGGACTTTGACATCATTGGGACAGCAGATAGTAAAATCTACCTCTATAAATACGGCAACAACTTTCACATGGTGGAAGCTTTTGACTCTGAAACGCTGAAAAGGGAGTGGCAAAAGGAACTAAAGTTAGAAGGGAAACGAACAGGAGTACTAGACATTTTTCCGCTCAAAGACGGCTTGTTGGTTTTTTACTTCCAACGGCAAAAGTCGACCGTGTTTGTATATGGAAGAATGTACAATCACCAACTTCAACCCATCAAAGAACCTGTTGAACTGATTACATTTCAGCGCAGTTTCGGTAGCAGCAGTTTTGATCTTGACTTAGTGAGCGACGACAAAGATGAATACTTTGCGATTCTTAGGAAGGTGAATGGAACACTTGGGTACAAGCAAGTTGACTTTCTTATGGTGGACCGGAAACTCGAAACCATTCAAGAACTTAAGACCCTACCATTGAATAGCGAAAATCGCTATGGTGGGGCTTTGATCTCCCCAAAGGGTGAAATCTGCGCCTTAGTTGGACAATTGAGACGTGGCCTTTTTGCAGGTTCTACCACTTTCGAAGGCTTGCAAGTGCACGTCCTTGAAAAGGGACGCGAGAATCGCATTTTGAGTTTGCAAGACAATATTCGCCGCATTCGTGAATTTGCAGCTGAATGGGATCACATCAATGGAGAATTGGTTGTTGCGGGTTATTTTTCTAACGAGCAGTCGAGAGTGCTGGATGGCTTTTTTAGCTTCCATTCTGATTTATCTAAATCTGAAAGTGTCATCGCTGACTACGGAATCTTTGACGATTCCATAGCCGATTACATCGTTCGAGAAAAACAACTTACGGCTAAGCAAAAAGAGAATGATAATTACAATAAATACAACCGGAAGTATTTCACTTCTCGCTTCGCAGAAATTGAATTGCGTGACATGATCATTCGCTCTGATGGTGGGATCTTAATAATTGGCGAATCATCAAGAATTGTAGACTCTGGTGGACCACGTGATCCTTTTTATGACAATCGATTCCAGGGCACAATTAATACTCCTCGGGAATACTTTTACGATGATGTTATGGCCTTATCAGTTAATAAAGACGGCAGCATTGATTGGGTTCAAATTTTGCCGAAACAACAATACTCTCAAGACGATCAAGGCTATTATTCATCGATTGGTGTGATGAATAGCAAGAATAAAATTCGATTGATCTTTAATGAAACCATTTCCCAACGATTGCTCAATGAATTTGTACTAAGTTCCGCTGGAAATTTTCGTATTCGTTCTTTATTGAAAACGAAAGAATTTAAAGTGCGAACAGCGGCTCGTTATGCAAAACAAATTAGCGCAACCGAAATTGTGATTCCAACTTTCCAAGACAACGACAAAATGATGTTGCTCAAGTTTAGCTATTGAATGGAATTGGTGAATTAGTGAATTCCTCGATCGAGCACGATTTTGATCTTCGGGAAGTTACTGATTGAGCGATTGACTGAATTGCTGAGTTTATTGAGTAGGTTTCTCTATTATTCAACTCGTGATGGCTCCGATATTTACGTACTTAAAACTTTCACAACAGACTCAGTTACTGAGTTAGATCCTTTCTTGATTAGGTTTCTCCCATGCTCCATGCTCGTGAAGCTTCCGAGATACGTACTTGAATCTTTCACCGCAGATATTTACAGATTCAATTTCATAGATCTGCACAGATTCTTTATGCAGCAGCAGAGGCTTTATGTACTAGATGACCAACGGCCAGATGCACATATTTCACTCAGCAACTCACTAATTTTAGTAAGTCAGAAACTCAAAATCCCCCCCTGGGTCATCTTATTTTTTCAATCGAGGATCGAGCGCATCTGTAAGGCCTTCACCAATTAAATTCAAGAAAGTAACAGTGAGAAATATGGCAATACCAGGGAAGGTGGCCAACCACCAAGCTCCAGGGTTTGCTCGAGCTAAATTTAAGAGAGAACCCCATGTAACAGTTTCTGCAGGCACACCCAATCCGATAAATGACAGAAATGCCTCAGTCAAAATTGCCGCAGCAATACCGAAAGCCAAGGAAATTAAAACTGGTGACAAAGCGTTTGGAATGGCGTGTTTTAGCATGATTCTAAAATCACCAAAACCCAAAGCCTTTGCGGCCTCCATGTACTCCAAACTACGAACGCGTAAGAGCTCTGCTCGAATGAGTCGGGCAATGCCAGTCCATCCAGTTAACCCAAGTACGACCATTACCAAAATAAGCGATGGCTTTGCAACGGCTACAATGGAGATAATTAAGAATATTCTTGGAACGGCTACCACTACTTCAATTAATCTGGAAATACCTAAATCCAAAGGCACATTCATTCGAGTGCCTAAGAAGGGGATTTTTTTTAGAACTTGTGCGATTAAATTCGCGACGATCATCACCGCTGCAAATATGAGCACACTGATGAGCCCTTGCAAAACAAATGAAATTATCGATTCGCCAATTGCATCGCCTAGCACGTACATTCTCGCAGAGAATGCATAAAAAATGGCGATGAAAAACGCGATAATATTAAGGAAAAATCGAATGCGCGACATGCGCAATCCTTGGTCTCCAAAGTAACCAGCTATCGTTCCGAGAATAATCCCTATTAGCCCAGCGATACTCATCGCCACCAAACCTACCGCAAGGGCAATTCGTGTAGCGTGAATCATTCCTGCAAACACATCTCGCCCGAGACCATCGGTTCCCAGCCAGTGCCACCAACGTTTAGATTTCACTCGCTGCTCGCCATTGGGAGCCTTGTATTGCGCGTTTTTAAAATCCTGGTTGCTTGGGCTGTAAGGAATTGGTGGAAAAATTACTGAATCGTATTCCAGATTTTTCCAAGTTACGTTTTGCAATTCCTTGGGCCAAGAACTTACACCCAAAGCCACGCCGTAACTCTTTAAGATGGGGAAATATGTAGTGCCGTTGTATTGCGCATAAATTGGCTTTTCATTCGCAATAAAATCAGCGGTTAAGGCGACAAATGCCAAAAACAAGATTGCATAAAGAGAAAAAAGAGCGCGCTTGTTTTTCTTAAACTGACGCTTAACATAAGCCCAATAACCCTGTTCTAATTCGTTGACTTGTTCTCTGCTGCTGCTACTCATTGTATGATAGATGCTAACTTTATTAAAATTGATAACCTTTTTGCTGGACGACCGACTACTTCTTATTCGAATAAGAAATTCTCGGATCTACAAGCGCGTACAAAATATCAGCCACTAAGAACCCAATCAATGTCAAAATTGCTGAAAACATCATTACGGCAAATACAATTGGATAATTTCTGGCTACTGTTGCTTCGAATACCAATTTTCCCATTCCAGGAATGGAAAAAATAATCTCCAATGCAATTCCACCTCCGATTGCTGCCGGAAAGACCGAAGCAAAAATCGTAATGATAGGAAGTAGTGAATTACGCATGGCATGCTTCCAGGTAATTGTTTTTTCACCCAAACCCTTTGCTCGGGCTGTGCGAATGTAATCCTGACCCAAAATCGTCAACATTCCTCCACGCATTTGGCGTGAAATAAATGCCAAACTTCCATACGTCCAACACATCAATGGCAAGAGTAAATACTTTGCCATTTCTTTCACGTCATTGAAAAAACCTCCATCTAAGTCTGGTGAGAAATAGGGCGGAAATACGTCGAAATAATCACCTCCGCCGAAGTATACAATAGCCATGATGGCCACCCAAAACGATGGCAAAGAATAAAGTACAAACAAAGTAGTCGTAGCAATTTGGTCAAATACACTTCCACTCTTTACTGCTGAAAATACTCCAACAGGTATGGCAATTAAATAAACCAAAAATATTGAAAGCATACTAATCAGGAATGTGTAACGAATGGCATCCCAAATCACCGACCCTACCGGACGGCGATCGCGATAAGACTTACCAAAATCTCCTCGAATAAAACCTGCACTTGTCCATGTTCCATCGTCTTTTCCGAACCACGGCTTGTCTCCAAAAAACCAACGGTGGTACTGATTGTCCATTCCATAAAACTTAAGGCTAGGAATGTAGTATTTCCATCCGGTCGCCGTGCTAACCATCTTCTGGTAATTACTCTCTACCGTAGCAAGTGGGCCGCTCAATACGGCCAGAGAAGGCGCTTGCCCAATTTTCTCCTTGATGTTGGTGAAGTTGGTCTCCAAATTCCCAGGTTCGTACTTCGTTAGTACATCATTGACCGATTCTTTCATCGAAATCAAAGGGGTACGATTCAATGAGTCTTTGTTGACCGAAAATACAGCATGCTCTAAGTCACGAGCAGATTTGTAGTAATTCGATATCTCTGGCCAATTCCCATATTCATAGGTGAGACGATCCAAATTGTCTCTTTGGAATGTTTTGGCGACTCGGTGCAGCGTATCAGAGCTGGCAATGTTCGACATGGCAAAGTAAAAGATCGGCAAATCCAAACCCAATTCCTTCCTTAGTGCGAGGTATGCTTTCTCGGTGGCTTGCAAATTAGCGGCCTGCCCTTCCCCAGACTGGGAAGTCAACATTTGCTCCACGGGATCACCGGGAGCATTGGTACTAATCGCAAAAGTTGCCAGCGAAATCACCAACAAAGTTGGAATGAAAATCAGTATTCGCTTCAGTATGTACTGTAGCATAGAGGCTTAATCGTTTTTAATAGAAGAAAAAGATACCATTATTTGTGCTAATACCTAGCACTACCTTAATTAGTGGTTTGCTGTCGCTCCTGAAGCCGGAACAGAAAAACCTCCAGGGTAATGCCCAGGATCTCTCGAACTCAAGCCAAGATTTGAAAAACGGTTGTGAATCGCAATACGCATACCTCTGTTGAACATAAAGACGTAAGGTACTTCTTCGTGCAAAATCTCTTGCCATTTCATGTAGAGCTTTGATCGCTTCACAGGATCTAATTCAGAAGTGATACTCTCAATTAAAGCATCTGTTTCCGCATTTCCAAATCCAGTATAGTTGGATCCTCCATTGTACGAATCTGTATGCCAGATTTGCTTTGGATCGCTTGGCCTTGGATCCATTACCCAAGCACCATACCACATTTCAACCTCGTGTTGCTTAAGTTTCTCCAAAAATACCGACCACTCCATCGGAATCACTTCCACTTTGATACCGGCCTGTCGAGCTGTTTCCTGAAATGCCAACCCTACATTCTTTCGGATATCGTTTCCTTGGTTGTAGTTGAATGTAATCTCAAAATCTTGCAGCTTCCCATCGATCTTCATGTCAAGCAATCCGTTGCCATTACTGTCTGACCAACCTGCTTCTTTTAAGAGCTGCTTGGCTTTCTCAAGATCATACTTGTAAAGAGATAGCCCTTTGTGATAGTCCTTTGGAAAAGATGGAGAAATTGGACCAACGATTCGTTTTTCGAGACCGTAATTGATGTTCTCATTGATTTGTTCAACGTCGATCAAATGGGCAATCGCTTGTCGGGTTCGCTTATCCTGGAACTTTGGCTCTCTGATGTGCAAACCAACGTAAGAGTAGATCAAACTCTGCGGATCGTGCATTGCATAGTTCTTCATGAATTTCTCTGACTTCGGTAATTCTGTCCAATTCTTGGGAGGAATGCTTTTCATTACATCGAGCTTCCCTCCTTTCATTGCTGTAATGGCTGTTGTTTGGTCATTAACTGTCTCGTAAATCACCGTTTGGGGACCGTCTGCGTAGTACATATTGGTACCCTTAATCTTGTCACCCCACCAGTCCTTTTTACGTTCCATTATAATTTTGCGATCCGTCTCCCAGCTAACAAACTTGTATGGCCCAGAGCCTGAAATGGTCCTTCGCTGGTACTTCGTACCGTTAAACTCCTTTGCAAAAGCAATATTTTCAGGTGCGTCGTGTATTTTTTTTCCGCCTCTGGCAATCTCTTTAAAAGTAAACTTGTCGCTTAAACCTTGCGGATCGTAAATGTGTTTTGCTCCGATGGTAACATCAAAGCCCGTCACGTGGTCCCAAAGAAAGTTGATCGCGTCGCAAATCAAAGTGAATTTCTTTGGATTTTCTGGATCGATTTGAAAATCTTCGATGAACTCAATGTAAGGTCGAATTGATGCTGCGTCGACCTTTGGATTCTTCACTGCTTTGAAACTGAATTCTACATCCTTAGCTGTGACCGGCTTTCCATCTTCCCATTGAGCTTCTGGTCGGATCTCGTAGACGATCTTCATTCCCTTTCCATCTGCCGTTAACTCCATTTTAGGCAGCTCCTTTGCCAAGACTGGAATCAACTGTAAATCTTCGTGGTTGTAGTCTAACAACTTCTGGAACATGTACCTCTTGATTTCAGTGGCTGATGCGTCGCTCGTGCACTGAGGATGAAGGCCTTCTGGATCACTTAAATTATGGACAATCACTTGATCCTTGTAAGTTTTGCTCCCCGAGTTACTGGCTCCGCCATCATTGTCTCCAGATCCTCCGCATGAGAAAATGCAAATGCAGATGAACATCATCGCGAAAAGCCTACTACCTAGTCCGAAAGTCATATTTAGTTTATTTACAGCCAAAGTTAAAAACACTCTTGTTGCACGGTTCATGTGCAATTTCTAAAGTTAGTGTTTCTCTGAAAATTGAAAGGCATCAGATACGATACTGACGCATAAACTACCTAGGATCGCAAATTAAGTGCTTGGACTTGGAAGAATGAGTGCATTTTATAAGAAAAAGCGACTTAATAGTAATGCTTGAAAATGGAGATTTTTTTGAAAATTAGTTCGACGAACCAGAAACAAGCCGCTCTGATTCAGCTATTTGCGCCTTACAAGCCAGACAAAAGTGAAAATTTAACGCTTGAGCCAGTTGTTAGTAATCAGCTCTGCGGCTGCCTTGGCCTCATCGAGGTCGTCGTTTTGCAGTATAATATCGAAGTCGTTTGAGCAGGAAAGCTCCATCTTAAAACGGTCGATCCGTCTTTTTAAGCTGGCCTTCGTTTCGGTTTTGCGATCAACTAGGCGTTGAATCAGCACATCAACGGAAGGTGGGTTTACGAAAACCGCCAGCGCTTTGTCGCCAAAGTAGTTCTTGAGACTGATGGCACCCTTTACGTCCACATCGAAAATTACTGCCTTGTCCGAAGCCCAAATTCGATGAATCTCGCTCTTTAACGTTCCATAGTAGTTGCCGTCGTAGACTTCTTCCCACTCGAGGAAACCGTTTTCAGCCATGTGACTGCGAAATTTCTCCTTCGTGAGGAAATGATAGTCGATGCCGTCCTTTTCGTACGCTCTTTTGGGGCGAGTTGTAGCTGATACGGAGAACATCAAGCGATCAAAATTTGCCAGTAGATGCCGCACAAGCGTTGTTTTTCCCGCTCCTGATGGAGCAGTGAAGATCATGACTTTGCCATCCTTTTCCTCTTTCACAATACGATTACTTTCTATTCTGACCCACTTTCAAGCCATTTAGTTAATGGCGGAACAAATATTTATTTCGACACATACAAATTTTGCACAACTACTACAACACATTCAAAACCTGTTCCTTAATTTTTTCCAATTCGTCTTTCATCTTAATCACAAAGGATTGAATGTCCTTATCGTTGGCTTTTGAACCAATGGTATTGATTTCTCGTCCGATTTCTTGTGAAATAAAGCCTAACTTTTTCCCTTTTTGCATCATATTTTCAGCTAACGCATCTGAAAAAAGTTGACAATTGCTTTTCAAACGAACAATCTCCTCATTCAAATCGAGCCGCTCCAGATAGTAAATCAACTCTTGCTCGAAACGATTCTCATCGATTTCCCCTTTTTCAACATTCTTGTCAAGTCCTTCTCGAATTCTTTTGCGAACCGAGTCAATCCGTATTGGGGCAAGCTCCTCTACTTTCGCCAAACAGCTCTCAACCGAACTGATGCGCTTCTTGAAATCAACTTCTAAACTTTCGCCTTCTTTCAAGCGATAAGCCACCGCTTTCTCTAGAGCTTCCTTCAGCAATACCGTCAAGGCTGCCTCCTCATCATCTGAAACATCGATTTCAGTGCTGACTACGTTCGGTAATGAAAGCAATACCTCCAGCATTCCTTCTTTGGGAATTTGCAATTCTTCACAAATGCCATTGAGTTGAGTGGAATACGAACGCGCCACTTCTTGATCGATCTTGACTGGGCTGCTTTCGCCCATAGAATCAACAGTAAGGTAGACGTCTACCTTACCTCTTCCAATTGCAGCTTGGATGATTTTCCGAAATGCCGGCTCTACACTTTTGTAAAAGAGTGGAAGTTTGACAGAAAGATCGAGTGATTTGCTATTGAGCGAACGAAGCTCTAATGAAATTTGTCGATCTCCAATTGCTTTTGTTGACCTTCCAAAACCGGTCATTGAGTACAGCATATATGAGATTGAAGCGGCAAATATAACTGCAATAAGTCAGAAGAAAATTTGTCAAAAAATCCTAGCTATTCTCTCACTTGCCCAAAAATCTCTCAAGAAGTCGCCTGTTAGTGTTTTTGGCCGTCTTTTAAGGTCTTTTTCACACTTTAATAGGTTTGTCTTTACTAGTGATAGCCTTAATTTTACGGAAGGCCCGAAATGTGGCCAAGCGAAGATCACAGCTTTTTCAAATTTTGTGAAGATTTTGATCTGCGTTAAATCTCTAAGCAAAGTAATTTGCTACTTTCGAATCAATAAATTCAACATGAATAAGTACTTTATCCTTTTGATTTGCCTTGCATCGCTTTGCACCATGCCCTCCTGTGGGGGAGAATCTGCAAGCACAGCTGATGGGTCAAGTGTCGCAGAAAGTCAAAACGGAACAAAGAGCGTAGCAAAGGACGCAGATAGCGGCAAGACCGCTGCAGTAAATTCATCCAAGTCATTGGTCAACTGGGTTTCCATCGAAGATTTAGAGAAGAACTCTGCTTCTGCCAAGAAAAAGGTAATGGTTGACCTATATACCGACTGGTGTGGCTGGTGCAAAAAAATGGACAAGGCCACTTTCCAACACCCCAAGATTGCTGATTACTTGAACAAGAACTTCCACGCCGTTAAGTTCAATGCTGAGGCGAAAAACAACATCTCTTTCAAAGGTGAGGAGCACAAGTTTGTGGCGGCCGGCAGAAGGGGGTACAATGAGCTGGCTCATAAATTCACAAAAGGAAGAATGAGTTACCCGACCATCGCTTTTTTGGATGAAGATTTGAATCGTATTGATTCATACCCGGGTTTCAAACAAGCTCATCAATTTGACACCTACTTGAGATTCATCGGAGAAGATCATTACAAAGACAAAGCCTACCGCGAATTTGCCAGCAGCTTTCGTTCTGATATAGAAGCGACTCCAATGCCTACGAGCAACCGAAGACCGGCTGTTAAATCTCAAAGAGTTAAGTCGACTCAATAATCAACAAATGTTGAAGTGTTGGCATAGCTTAATCAAAACACAATCAAAATAGCAAATCCATAAAAATCATTCATGATGCGAAATGTACTCTTACTCTGCCTACTCCTGTTAACGAGCTCCACTTTAATGGGGCAGGACACTTGGGACAGAGTACACACCATTCTTCAAACCAATTGTCAATCTTGCCACTCAGGTGGTAGCCCGGCGGGGCAGTTAGATTTGACAGGAACAAGCGCTGAAGTTTACGACAAACTTTTTGAGCAATCACCCACCAACACTTTTGCTGCTGGTAAGGATTACAAGCTCATTGATGCTGGTTACCCAGATCGCAGTTTCATCTATCGGAAAGCCAATTGGGGCATGTACCCAGCTAGTAATTTGGTGGAGGGCGAAGGAGCCAGTATGCCAACAACGGGTAATTCTATGACAGATGCGGAAAGAGACATCCTTCGTACTTGGATCTTGTTCGGAGCACCAGAAACAGGCAATGTGGGAAATCCTGATGGCATTGAAGACTGGCATACAGAAGGCGGATTGGATCGCTTGGATGCTTTGGCTCCACCTCCGGAAGGAGAAGGGTTCCAATTGCATTTGGGAACGATCTTCCTTGCTCCAGGTGAAGAAAAGGAGTTCATCATTAAGCACGAATTGAAAAATGAGGAAGCTATTGAGATTCCTCGATTGCAAGTAACGATGAATGAAGACTCGCATCACTTTTTGTTTTTCAAGTACGATCAAGGAGCCGATCAAGATGAGAACGAAGGCTTGGAAGAGGTGACCATTTTTAGCGTAGCTACTGGCGGCGCTAATGCCATCACCAACGACACGAAAATGATCGGAGGTTGGGCCTACGAAGCAGATGTTCAGTTGCCGAATAAAGTAGCTTACACTTGGGATGCTGGAACCGTTTTGAAATTCAATTACCACATCAAGAACTACAGCACCACGGCCGTTATGCCAGCTGAGCTTTATGTGAATGTGTACACGCAAGAAGTGGGAACCGCAACGCATGAAATGCAGTCCGAATTCCAATTGAATACTGCCAACCCGTTCCAGTTGGTTTTTCCTCCTGGTGAAACTACCGTTGATTGGGAATTGGATAGCTTCGATGGAGCTTCTGCGAATGACTCGGTACACTTGTGGCTCTTTGGAGCACACACGCACAAATACGGAACTGCCTTTAATGCTTGGCAGGCTTTGGAAAATGGCGGAAAAGGCCCGATCGTTTATGAAGGCTCGTACAACTTCGACTATACTTTCGACACAGGCTTTTACGACTACTCGCATCCGCCAATGAGAATTTACGATGACTTCTTGTCGATTAAAGCAGGTACTGGATTAATCGTCGAAGGAGATTGGAACAACACCTCTAATGAGACAGTCACATTTGGCTTGACGACGGACGACGAAATGTTCGGTGCGTTTTTGCAGTACATCGTCGGTGACATTTCCGACCTCCAAGGAGAAGTGGTGGACACGATGGGAACCGGAATTGATGGGTTTGTATCGAAGTTCAACCTCTATCCGAATCCAGCCAATGATGTCTTCTTCGTACAATACTCGCTAGAGCAAAATGAGGATGTAACTTTCGAGTTGTTCGATGTAACGGGTCGATTGGCTTACAGCCTTCCAGTGGGAGTACAATCAGCCGGCAACCACTCGTTCCAATTGGATCGTGGGGAATTACAACTTTCTTCTGGAGTTTACACTTCGCGCATTAGAACTTCGCAAGGTGAAAAATCTTCGAGAATAGTATTGAATTAAAATCACGAATAATCTGGAAGCTGATGCTTTCTGATTGTATTTGTCCCGTCCTGAAATAGTTTGACGGATTAAAGATAACGAGTCTTGCTGTCCTCTGGGGCAGCAAGACTTTTATGTATTTGGTCTGGTGTTTCATATCGAGACTGAGGTGGACGATAGCAACTTGTTCTTCAACTGTTCATTAGATAAAGCACTTTTTAAACGCTCAATCTTCTGGGTTGGGGTTTCTTTCTTCTTTGGACTTGGTATGTAATGGAGGATTGAGCTTGTCCAATCTAAGGTACCGTGTTTTCGCAGCCAAGATAAAACAGTGGTTCTGCCCTGAATCCTGTACAAGGATTGAGCTTGCTTGTAGGTCATTTGGCCTTTTCAACTTCATGAATCACTGACAGCTTAAAGGCCATATTGTAATCTCGTTGGACGTAGCTTCTCTAATTTTCTAGTCTTCCCATCAATAGGACTGAATTGTGTCAACCTATTCTAGGACGGGACAATTGAATAAAAAAGGCCCCGCTGATATTTCGGCGGGGCCTTTTTATTTGATTGTTTGCTCACTAATTAAGTAGCGTGGGGCAACTTACTTGCCCCACGCCAAAATCAATCCTGTGTTTTAACGCCAATATCAGTATCTACTTTGCCTTCACCATCATCGTCAGGGCAACTTACTTGCCCAACCAAAATGTAAAGACCGTCGTAAAGATCAGAAACATCCACATCAATGTTGTGAGTACCCGTAGTCATTACCTGATTGTTCAAAATCGATCTAACAGGTGTCCCAGATAGATTATAAAGGGACGCGCTAATTTTTCTATCTCCCGGAATCTCGACTTTAATTGTTGATTCGCTCCCGAAGCTATTGTCTTGATATTGTACATTTCTTGCAGCGAAATCATTTGGGGCTGCAATTCCGGTAATGTTTGTCAACTTCTTTATGTTGAAAGTCAATGTTTCTGAGCATTCCCCATTGAAGTCAGTAATTTCAGCGGTATATATCCCACTAGCAAGGTTCGTCAATGAAGATTGATCGGTCCATTCTGGATACCCGACCCACACAATATCGTAGATTCCAGAGCCTCCCGAAATTACTATGGAAATGCTTCCAACATTTCCCTCGCAAGAAGTATTCGTTCTCGATGACTCGATTGTCCATGAGCAGCAGTTCTCCTCGATGGTGACCAAGCATTCGTTGTAATTGAGTCCTGCGTGCAACATCGACAAGCCGCCCCATTTACAACCACAACCATCTGTAGCTGATATTCGATATTGGCCTACTTCTATATCTTCGAAGGAGAAAGCATCTGTTCCAGCTGAAATTTCTTGCTGCAATTCAGGTAGCTCTTCAAATTCACCATCCAATTGCTGCTGTTCGATCACAAAGGTATATGGGTAGTTATTCATTTCACCTAAACCCACATCAATTATACCCAAACTAGCACTTACTCCACATGCATCTGTGGCTGTGAGAACGGGCCCTTGGGCCCAAATGTATTGGACAGCAAACAATAGGGTTGCTGCAAGAATATATTTATTAAGAATTTTCATTTTCTATTTTTTATCGTATTAAATACTACTCTTAAATCAATCTTTGGATTGATTGATATATGATTCTATAAGAGTGAAATGCATAACTGGAACTTTAGACTCTTGCGGAGTTTGTTCATAGCTTACCCACCAAGGAGAGTCTTTGGTAAATTTCTGTGTGACCGTACTATGCCAATCAGAACCTTTGCTCGGATAATATTCCAACTTTCTCACTAAAGTATCTCCTAACTGGACTTCACTAACTTCGCAATGAGAAACATTATGATTGGAAGAGAATGATTGCAAACTTTCTTGTGGTTCTCCTAACCAAGTTTTGGGAAACCAATCGTGGTAGTCACTGTGCATAACACTGTACGTCACCCAAAAAGGTGGAAAATATTCTCTTTTACGTTCTATACTGCCAAAGACATGCGGAGCAAATTCTAGCCTTTCGCCCTTGCTATTCAGTTTCAAATAATCTACCGAAATGGATTGTCCATTTTCATATTCTTTGGAAATAATTCCAACCCGAATGGAATCTTTCTGATACTCCTTAATTTTGGGATTCCAGCCATCAGGCAATAAGAGATCAGGATCGTACTTGATAGAGTAAATCTTTCTACCTTCTTCATCTCTGCTAGTGTCTACAATTTCTATTGTTAGTACATATTCGCGATAAATTCGTGGTTTTGCCAGACTGTCTTCTGAATTGGGCCAGAACACTTGCGCTTCAAATACCCACTTGTTACCCAAATTAAAATTACGGTCAATTCTTTGAAATATTTCTTGCGAAAAAATGCAAGAAAATGGAAACAGCAAGACAAACATTTTTCCTATTATACTCATGGAATGGAATTTTTTTTGTCCAATGTAAAGACATTCTTATAGTCAAATAAATGACTGGGAATATGGGGTGGTGGTGGTTCTGGCGCCGAAACGTCATCGAGAATTTCAATCATACCAGCCAAAGAAGGCATCAATGTACTAATATTGGGAGGGAAGTATTTGGCCGATTCGTCCACCGCAACCCAATTAGTTTTCTGGGAACTTAGATCAACTTTTCCATCGCTTTGATATTGTAAAATGTATTCATAATCTACTTGTCTAAAATCTGCGATAAACTGAAGATTCGTATCAGAGATCGGTAATCCTGGATCGAAATCGGGATTACTAATTGGCTGACAACTATCTGGTCCTGATATATATCCATCACAATTGGCTCTCACCTCTATGTCGATTCTCACAACAGTTTCATCTCCACTCTCATCTCCGTTTTCCTGGAGGGCTTCTTGTGTATAAGTCGCTTCATAATAGTAGATGGCGTGGTTCCATACTTCTGTAAAGTCACCTTGCTGGCCTGCCTTTATGCGCAAATTGGCATAAAGTGCCAATTTGTTATCCTCATTTGCATTTGCATTGAGATAAGTTTCCAATGTCCGATGAAAATCGTCGGCCCAATTGTCAGCTTCTTCATTGAGATTGATTGATGTTACACCTGGATCCATATTTTTGTCTGCACCGTAGCCTTTTGTTGCTCCTAGAGGATATTGCATAGACCCTTCAAAAGTCTCCCCATATAATCCCTTGAGTTCCCAAACGGACAAACCGTGTTGTTCATTGTCATTCGGTTCTGGTTCGTCCAGATAAATACTAGCTTTAGCTGATCCATTGCAATGTCCCCACCAACTTACTTGCTCTCCACTTGCTATTCTATATTCTGCTTCTATCTGTTCCCATACTCGACTATTTTCCGCTACAGCGAGAGCAGCATTTAAAGCTTGTTCATCGGGAATGGTTTGCTGTACTACATCAATATCGAACGTAGCGCTATTAAAATGCTTGTCATATGTATAGAGTGGTTTTTCCGTTTCAACGCCATTAAAATCCTCCTTATTATACAGAGCGGGTGATGCTACTTTATCAACATTTGGATATCCCCACCAATAGAAATTCCAAGGTCTTTTGGTTGCCTCCGCAACTTGCTTAAACGTATTTGATATAGTCCACTGCTCACTTTCATTCGTGGCTACAAAATTGTGCCACCCTTCTCGTTCTTTACCAACATTCAGGTAATGCGAGACTTGTATGACCCAAGGTGGTCCACTTTGCTCGCTTCCATCTGAATATGTCCATGATTCGACTGTTGTACCGGCACTAAACAAAGTGAGCTTTCCACGGTGACGTGTAGGAACATAAATTTTGAAATAGCAACTTTGATCATTAACTACAATTTCCTGCCCCAATGGAATCTTCTTTGCCTTTGCAGTAATGTTTGATGCATAAGCACATACAAACCCGTCGGGGTCACGTACCAGCAAATTAAGATCAAGCGATTCATCTACGGATAGATTTGTAGGTGTGAATGAGAAACTCGGATCAGTATTAAAATCATCTAGATCATATTCAAAGGAGCCATCATTATCTGAATCGATTTTCCATAAATACTCATAAGCAACTTCATCCTCAGGAATTGTGAGATAATCAGAAAGCTCAATTTCCCACTGATTGCAATAGACAATAATATTATTCTCTATATCGTGATTGGCTAATATTTGTCCACTGAAAAGCAATGGAATAATTAAATAAGCAAAATATTTCATTTGCTTCGCATATAAATTCATGTTGTAGCGAATTAAAGTGATAAACCTATTGCCGAATTTACGCCAATAAAATACACCTTGCAGTTACATTTAGCAGCCATATGTTCCAAAAAACATTATGCTAAATGTTTATATTTCTATCAGAAAGTCATTGACAACAGCACTCTAGCCTGTGTTATTAATAAATATGCGTCAGCAGGTTCACGGACCAAAATGAAAAAGTTAAAATTTAAAATTCCTAGTTAGTTTACTCAACTAGCAATATTTGATCGATAAATAGGATGGCTCAAAAACAACGAGAAGTGGGTAAGTCAATTAATTCTCCAACTAATGAATCTCCACTAATCAATCCTTATAGTCATGTCGATTTACAGTTGATTCTTTAAGCAAACTGCATACCTGGAACCTTAGACTCTTGCGGAGTGTTCATAGCTTACCCACCAAAGCGAATCTTCGGTAACTTCCTGTATCACCGTACTATGCCAATCAGAACCTTTGCTCGGATAAAATTCCAACTTTCTCACTAAGGCATCTCCTAACTGGCCTTCACTAATTTCGCAATGAGAAACATCATAATTGGAAGAAACTGATTGAGAACTTTCGTATGGTTTTCCTAGGTAAGTTTTGGGAAAACAATCGTACATAATGCGGTACGCTACCCAAAAAGGTGGAATAGGAATAAAAGTATTTTTCCTGTGATAATCATGAGTTGTTGTTTTGCACTTCGCACTAGATAGATTCCATCGGGTTTTTATATAACTTTCACGTTCCAGCAAACATGTATGTGATAACCTTCAAGGATAAAGGTATAACCCCGAAATGTATTCGTCTATTGTTCAATATTGCTCAACCCGATTAAACATAGCCAATTCCTCTATGCTGTCAATTTCCTGTGCTGTTTCGAGAATTAACTTTCTCAACACATTCAACTTAGCTCGAACTTGCTTTGGGTAAGTTTCAAACTTTAGCTTCACTTTAGGATTGCTATCGATTTTCAATGCACTCATATCACCAGTTCAACATTCTCAATAATCAGTCAATGAATATTTCAACACTCAAATCAAATCAAAAAATTGCAGCACTGACCAAAGCAGGGAGCTTTAGATAAATTCGCTCAACTCTAACCAGCGATCGCCCTTCTCGTCTATCTCCTTGATAATTACACCAAGTCGCTCCGACATTGTCATCAGCGCTTCGTGATCAAGACCCTGAGCCAATTGACCTTCTAAGTCTTTTTTCTCAGCCTCTAATTTTTCAATGTCGCGACCAAGTTGCTTGTACTCCTTTTGCTCGTTATAACTGAGCTTCTTCTCTCTACTCTTTTCCTTTTGTTTCTGCTCAGGAGCTACTTCAGCGAGGGCCGCTTTTTCTGCCTTGACCTTTTGACGTGCTGCCTTTTCTCTTACCGTCAGGTCTTCTCGGAAACGCGAATAATTTCCGGGAAAATCTCTGATAACACCATCGCCTTCAAATACAAAAAGATGATCGACCAATTTGTCCATAAAGTAACGGTCGTGCGTTACAACCACCAATATTCCTTTAAACTCCACCAGAAAATCTTCCAGCACATTCAAAGTCATTAAATCGAGATCATTGGTCGGCTCATCAAGAATCAGGAAATTTGGATTTTCCATCAATATTCTCAACAAATGCAACCGCCTTTTTTCTCCTCCACTTAAAGTGTGCACTAATTGCTGCTGTTGTTCTTTACTGAAAAGAAAACGCTCCAACAATTGATGCGCCGTTAATTTTTGACCGCCGTGCATTTGAATAAAATCTGCGATTTCTCGCACTGCCTCCATCACTCGAAGACCGCCCTTAATTCCGGAATTTTCCTGCTTGTAGTAGCCAATTTTCACAGTCTCTCCTAACGTAATCTTTCCAGCATCGGGCTCAAAATTACCCATGATCATATTCAGCAGGGTGGTTTTTCCACTACCGTTTACTCCCACAATGCCAACTCGCTCGCCACGCTTGAACTTGTAAGTAAATTTATCAATCAAGAGCTTGTCACCAAATGCTTTTCGAACATTTTTAAACTCCAGGATTTTACTGCCGATTCGCTCCATCTTAATGTCAAGCGTTACTTCATCTTGCCCAAGGTTTACTTTGGCTTTATCCTCCGTTGCATAAAAGGAACTGATTCTCGACTTCGCTTTGGTGGTCCGTGCTTGTGGCTGCCGACGCATCCAATCCAACTCTTTTCGATACAAACGAACTGCCGATTCTTTTTGCATTTGCCGATCGTGCTGTAATTCAGACTTCTTTTCTAAGTAGTAATTGTAGTTGCCTTTGTATCGGAACAGTTGGCCATTCTCCAGCTCAACAATTTCGTCGCAAACTGCGTCCAAAAAGTAGCGATCGTGAGAGACCAAAAGTAGCGTGGTGTTCTTTGTGCTCAAATGTTTCTCGAGCCACTCAATCATTCCAATGTCCAAGTGGTTGGTTGGCTCATCCATGATCATAAAATCGGGCTCTTGGATGAGCACCGAAGCCAAAGACACTCGCTTGACTTGCCCACCCGACAAAGTGCCGATCTTAGCCTCCATGTCTACAATGTCCAATCGAGAAAGCACCTCCTTTACCTTCACCTCGTAATCCCAAGCCTGAAGACGGTCCATTTCTTCCATCAACTTCTGCAAAGTCTCGGATTGCTGCTCAGTAGGAGAATTCCCCTGCTTCAAAAGGCAGTGCTCGTAATCCTTGATGACTTGAAGAACGGGATTGTCGCTTTGAAAAATAGCTTCCAAGACAGTGGCCTCCTTGTCGAGTGCCGAATCTTGAGACAAAAAACCCAGACGAATGTCGCTTCTCAATTCAATGGAGCCGCTATCGGGCTCTTCCCTTCCAGCAATTATGTCGAGCAAAGAAGTTTTACCCGAACCATTTCTGGCTATCAGGGCTACCTTTTGCCCCTTGCTGATGCTAAGGCTTATGTCTTGAAAAAGTACGCGGTCGCCGTAAGTTTTTGATAGACCTACAGAATAGAGATAATTCACAATCGCAAAAGTAAGCGATAGAGGGCTCGGAGTTAGATATCTTCTGAAGGAATATCTGCAGTTGGCAGTTGGCAGTCTGCAGCCGATTGCACATTGCCGATTGAAGACTCCAGAATCTGGTTGTTCAAATCGCGCTACATACTATTCTAGTTCCTACCGATTGGTGAGCGATGCAAAGAATCTTCGGCAATGGGTACTGCTTTGTGGGAGTAAGTGTCGATAGCTGGGGAAATGGTAGCTGCGATGGATAGAAAGGAAGAGACAGTTATGGTGAATGCTATTGTCTTCAACAAAAAAAATCTTTCTGAATCATCAACAAACTAGTCTTATGCACATCAGGTAGGGGCTAATGCACACTAGAAGCCGAATAATTGAAAGAGGGCTCGGAGTTAGATATCTTCTAAAGGAATGCCAATAAGATTAGATACTGCAACGTCTGTTGCATGATTGGCATTTGTTTCTGAAGATTGGGCCACATGATCGTGTTGATAATACGCCACATTCATGAGGGACAATAGCAAGACCAAGAAAAGAGACGTAAGCACCTTCTTGCGGAAGTGCGTCTGCTCATCTGCCTGTACTGCAGTGTTGGTGCTATGTAATGAATTTGTTCTCAATGTTTACAGGAATACTTCGTCGATTGTCATTGTGAAGTGAGAACGGAGGCAATTTGTCGAAAGTTGCCTCTTCAAACTTAAAAGACTTAAAAGCATTGTGAATTAACTGTATTTTGACAATTCTATGAATCCTGCAGAAGGATTTGGTCGATTGAACAATAAATAGAAAAAACAGTTTTAAGAAAACGATCAAGAATTATCATCACAACATATATACATTTAACATGAAACATCTATTTCTATTCCTTGCACTTTCTATCCTAGTGGTAGGCTGTGCACAAGCTCCTGATGCTGACAAGGCCAAAGTCGAAAATGTCAGTAAGAGCGATGAAGTGGCCGCAAAAGTGGCCAAGTCCATCCCAGGACTATCCCTTGATACCGACAAAAGCCTCATCAGCTGGGTGGGTACCAAGCCAACCGGTTCACACACTGGAACATTCAAGCTGACTAAAGGCAAAATGAGTGTAGTGAAAGGTGAACTGAAAGGAAGCTTTGCCATCGATATGCAAAGCCTAGAAGTAACCGATTTGGAAGGTGAAGGAGCGGCTAAGCTAGCTGGACACTTAATGAGTGATGACTTCTTCAAAGTGAAAGAGCATCCGGAGGCCCGCTTCATTCTAACTGGCACTAAGCCTTTCAACAAAGCAGACTTTGCTGGGCAAGAACTCAAGATGACAGATGCTACTCATACGGCAACTGGATTATTGACGATGTTGGGGGTAAGTAAAAAAATTACTTTTCCTGCGAAAGTGAAGATCGATGGCTCGAAAGTTAGTGCTGAAGCCAATTTCAACATAGATAGAACCAGTTGGGGCATCTCATATGGCAATGATTCTTCTCTTGGAGATAAGTTTATTAAGCCAGAAGTAAATATCGGCATAGTACTTGCATCTAAGTAGTTGACCCTGTTGATAACCCAACTGAAAGGCCCGCAGCCCCCCTTTGCGGGCTTTTCTCTTTATAACACTACAAGCTCACTTACAGGTGATAACATTGATCACAAATGTATAATGTGATCTTTTTTCTATACACAAGTGTTTTTAAAGCTCCTCTTTCTCAGCTCTTTTTCCCGCTGCAACTAAGCCCACGAATTATGCGTAATTTTGTCGGCGTTCAAAAAATGTGATGCTAGATAAACTAGAAGCCATAAAACTTCGATGGGATGACATCGGTCAACAGCTGACCGATCCTAATACTGTAAACGATATGAAACGCTTTACTCAACTCAGTCGTGACTACAAAGAGTTGGGTGATGTAGTGGAAGTGTACAAACGATACAAATACATTCTAAGCAACATCGATGCAAATAAGCTGATTCTCAAGACGGATGATGATCCTGAGATGAAAGACATGGCTAAATCGGAATTAAATGAGTTAGAACCTCAATTGGAAGAAATCGAAGAAGAAATCAAAGTCCTCTTGATTCCTAAAAGTCCTGAGGATAAGAAGAACGCTATTCTGGAGATTAGAGCGGGTACAGGAGGTGATGAAGCGGGCATCTTCGCTGGCGACCTTTTCCGAATGTATACCAAGTACATCGATTCAAAAGGTTGGAAGGCTGAGCTCTTGACCAGCAACGAAGGTAGTTCTGGTGGCTACAAGGAAATTTCACTCAACGTTACCGGTGCTGATGTTTACGGTGACCTGAAGTACGAGTCTGGTGTTCACCGTGTTCAACGGGTTCCGAAGACCGAGTCGCAAGGCCGAGTGCATACTTCGGCGGCTACTGTGGCAGTTCTTCCCGAAGCCGATGACGTCGATGTTGACTTGAAGAAATCTGATATTCGAGTTGACACCTACCGAGCTTCTGGAGCGGGTGGGCAGCACGTAAACAAGACCGAGTCGGCTGTACGTTTGACACACATTCCCACTGGAACAGTAGCCGAGTGCCAAGACGGTCGATCGCAAATCAAGAACAAGGATATGGCCATGAAGATGCTGCGATCGCGCATCTATGAGAAAATGCTCGAAGTGCACAATGCCGCCATTGCTGATGCCCGAAGAACTTTGGTTTCTACGGGTGATCGAAGTGCCAAAATTCGTACCTACAACTTCCCCCAAGGTCGAGTTACTGATCACCGCATCAACCTTACCCTCTATAGTTTGGATGATATCTTGGGTGGCAATATCCAAGGAATCATTGACGCGCTCAAAATTGCTGAGAACGCTGAAAAAATGAAAGAAGCCGGTAATTAAAGTCTTCCATCGGCAATCTTCTGACAATTTTTTTTTCCTTGAGGATAACTTATTGATGAAAGCCGTCGGAACATATTCAAAAGAAATTACCCGCGATTTTGTTAGGTTATCTGATCTTCCAATGGATCTGCGACTTACGATAGCTTCTGCTTTAACAGTTTAGCAAGTGCTCATCATTTCTTCACGGCAAATCCCAGAGAGAATTCATGAATTCTCTCTACTGTCCTGCCTATCCAAGCACCTGAGCGATTTAAACGAATTACTAATCCAGCTTCTCGAAGCCGTTTTTTATTTTCTAAGCAATGGTTTTACTATAAAACTTGAGGAAATAACTTTCTTCTACTATTGGCTTCGTCTAAAACTTGCGGAGCACGATGAAAGGTCAGACCTTTGCCCCTTATTTTTTTCAGCGAGACTGAAAGCAAGTCAATTGCACGTCAATTATATACGTCAGTAAACAAATACAATGAGCGCTCCTACATCTTTCCCAAAAGAAAAGATTAAGATTCTCCTACTCGAAGGAGTACATAAAGATTCCATCAAAGTTCTGGAAGCAGCCGATTACAGCAATATCGAGTGGCTTCCTCATGCTTTGTCTGAAGAAGATCTTTTGGAGAAGATCAACGATGCACACTTTGTGGGTATCCGCTCTAAGACCCAAATGACCCGCAAAATCATTGAAAATGCTCCTAAGTTGATGGGCATCGCGTGTTTTTGCATTGGTACCAACCAAGTTGATTTACAGGCCGCCACAGAAATGGGAGTTGCCGTTTTTAATTCGCCTTACTCGAACACTCGTTCGGTTGCAGAGTTGGTTATTGCTGAATGTGTGATGTTGATGCGTCGGATTCCTGAACGCAGCCACCAAGCCCACAAAGGTATTTGGTTGAAAGATGCTACCAGAAGCTACGAGCTACGCGGAAAGACATTAGGTATTGTGGGCTATGGGCACATAGGATCTCAAGTATCGGTTTTGGCGGAAGCCCTAGGTATGAAAGTCCAGTACTTCGATGTAATTCCCAAATTACCCTTGGGTAATGCTGACGCAGTGGACTCATTGGATCAGCTCATTAAAACCAGTGATGTACTAACACTGCATGTGCCGGCTGATGAGAGCACGAAGTACATGATCAAAAAGGCACAACTCGAAATGATGCCCAAAGGATCGTACTTAATCAACCTGAGTCGTGGTAATGTGGTCGAGTTAGAGTCGCTTCGTGACTTGCTTAAGTCGGGACATATCGCAGGAGCTGCCGTGGATGTTTTTCCGCTAGAGCCCAAATCAAAAGACGAAAAGTTTAGCAGCCCATTGCAAGATTTACGCAATGTGATTCTCACTCCACACATCGGTGGTTCTACGCAAGAAGCTCAGCAAAACATCGCTAAGGACGCCGCTTTCAAAATCGTATCGTATCTAGACAAAGGAACAACCGTTGGTTCTCACACCGTTCCAGAGTTGAGCCTTACCAGTAATGCTGGCAATGCTACTCATCGAATCCTACACATTCATCGAAATGTGCCTGGGGTTTTGTCAGAAGTCAACAGCACGCTATCTGGATTGAATGTCAACATCGTAGGGCAATTCTTAAAAACCAATCCTGAAATTGGCTACGTGGTACTTGATGTAGAGAAAAGTGCTTCCGAAGAAGCCCTCAGCGGGCTGCTAGATGTTGGGCACACCATTAGAGCTCGTATTTTGTACTAATCGGCAAGGCAAGCGGCAAGGCAAGTGGCAATTTATCTGTGATATCTTCAATTCTGACCGCAGCGCCGTCACTAGAGGTTAGCCCATTTCATCCAAGAATTTATTCGACCTCAGCGAGGTCGCTCTTTCCGTGGGTGGTGCCGCACCTCTGGAGCTCGGTTTGGCCAATTGTGTTTTGCTATATAAACGTGTCGCTCCTTACGGAGCTAAGAGGCAATCGGCAAGAGGCAAGAGGCAAGAGGCAAGAGGCAAGAGGCAATTTATCGGTAATATCTTCAATTCTGACCGCAGCGCGGTCACTAGAGGTTAGCCCATTTCATCAACGAATTTACTCGACCTCAGCGAGGTCGCTCTTTTCGTGAGTGGTGCCGCTCCTCTGGAGCTCGGGTTAGGTCTTGTTCCTTTTCCCACAAAGGTGTCGCTCTCCTTATGGAGCTAATCGGCAATCGGCAAGAGGCAATTTATCTGTGATATCTTCAATTCTGACCGCAGCGCGGTCACTGTAGGTTAGCCCATTTCATCAACGAATTTACTCGACCTCAGCGAGGTCGCTCATTTCGTGGGTGGTGCCGCTCCTCTGGAGCTCGGGTTAGGTCTTGTTCCTTTTCCCACAAAGGTGTCGCTCTCCTTATGGAGCTAATCGGCAATCGGCAAAGTTTGAAAGGTATTGTTCTGGGCGAAATATTTGGATTATCAAGCTTTTCTTGCCAATTCGACTACTTCAATTCTGTTTCCAAGCGAGCCATCAGCTTTTGATAGAGTATCTCAAATTGGTCGGGGTGATGGGTAAAGTGTTCCATCAACTCTTCAAACCCCTTTTCATTAATGTCATGCATTTCGAACACCCGAGTGTATAACTGCTCGAGATCAACCTGAATCAAACTGTCTTTGGCATATTGACGATTCTTTATTGCTGCCTCCGCCAAATGAATGTCAATAAAAAGTGCCAAACAACGCTCTTTCGAAATAGGCGGTGGATACTCAATGGTAGAGTCAGCAGGTTCTGTTGATGATTGCTGACAAGACATCAAAACCACTAAAAACAAAAGACAAATCAACTTTTTCATAAATCAGAGATCACAAGATAGAACGAATGTTGATTGCAGGAAATTTGCCCTCAGCTCAATTCGTTCAAATAATAGGTCATTGGATGATTGAAGATGGCAGCTGTATAGCAAATTCACTTCTGTGAAAGCTGTACATTGCAGGTTTTAATACGAGAAATGGAACAACTGGAAGCTTTGCTTGGGGAGCTTAGCGAACATCAAGCCCGATTGGTAGCGGTTAGTAAAACCAAACCCAATTCGGCCATTCAAGAGCTTTATGACAAAGGGCAGCGCATCTTTGGTGAAAATCGTGTGCAAGAGATGGCGGCGAAGCAAGACGCGCTGCCAAAGGACATCGAATGGCACATGATCGGCAGACTTCAGAGCAACAAAGTGAAGTATATCGCTCCTTTTGTTGACCTCATCCATTCTGTAGACAGCTTGCGCCTGTTAGAAGAGATCAATAAGCGAGCACTTAGCCATGATCGATGCATTGACTGCTTGTTGCAGTTTTACATTGCCACAGAAGACAGTAAACAAGGGTTTTCTTATGATGAAGTAGAACAGTTTCTTCCTTCTGAGGCGTTTGGTAACTTGAAAAACATCAGAATTTGTGGAGTTATGGGCATGGCTAGCTTTAGCGATGACCGCGAACTGGTTCAATCAGAATTTGTAGCGCTCAAAAGTATATTTGATCGCTTGAAGACTTCCTATTTTCAAAAAGAAGAACACTTCAAAGAAATATCAATGGGCATGTCAGGAGATTATCAAATTGCCCTAAAAAGTGGTAGTACTTTGGTGCGTATCGGAAGCCTACTTTTCGGTTCCAGAAATTACACGTAAAATCATATTGAGAAAAATATAAACTATATCATTAATTTCGTTTGCTGGAGAAAATGATTCGTTAAGTAAATAATATGAAGCTCCTTTATTTTTTGTTGTTTCTTTTGACGGGACCCTATTTAACTATAGTAGGGCAAGAGGATGGTATTCAGTTCGAAAAGTTTTACCGCGATAGGGCGGAAACTGCTCTCGAACAAAACAATTGGGATGTGGCATTGGAAAATTTCGAAAAGCTTCGGAAAAAGCTGCCAGGTTCTACTAAGTACGACTACCAAATTGCGCTTACCTACTACCGAATGCAAGACTTTCGTAAAGCTTCGGAGTTTGCGTCTGCTATTGTTCAACGCGAACCTGGCAATCTGGATGCTCATCGACTGTATGCAAATTCGCTCGATCTATTGGACAATTACCAAGGAGCCAAAGATCATTTAATGCAAACAATTGCTCAATATCCGAATGATGGCGAATTGTTTTTTGATATGGGTGTTATTGAATACCTAAGGGGGAATGACCAAGCTGCTATGGATGTTTGGGAAGACGGAATTAAGGCAGATCCGTATTTCAGCGACAATTATTATTGGGCTACCAAAATGTATTCAGAATCCAACAAGCCTATTTGGGCATTGATGTATGGTGAAATGTTTCTCAATATTGAAAAAGGTACCGAACGGTTCGCAGAAATTAGCAACCTGCTGATGACGCTTTATCGAGACTATGCAGATAGAAAGGCGTCGAGCTACATATTGATTTCGGTCAATCATCCCGAAAGAAACAAATTTGAAGAGGCTTTCAATCAAACGTATTCTACCATGAGACAAAATGGATTGATGGATTTGAGTAGTCTCGGACACATTATAGCAGACGGAAGCCATAGTGATATCAGAGCTCTATCTAGTATTCGTGAGAAATTTATAGACCTTTGGAGCCAAACGCAGCAAGCAGAATTTAGAGTGCCCCTTTTTGAATGGCAAAAGCAAATGTTAGACGATGGTCATTTAGATGCTTACATGCATTGGCTGTTTTTGAACGCAGAACCCAATTACTTTCTCAGCTGGCAAAAAACCCATCGCGAGGCTTTTGACAACTTCCTCATGTACATGGGCTCAGCTCCTCTTCGCATTGATGTAATGAGTTATTTCATGCGAAAAGACCACATCAACCACTAGTTTCCTTTTGAGATGATTCGAGAACGCGTGGGCAGGAATGGGTTTCCCAGCTTGCCTTTTCACCGTTTTTTCGCTTTATCCTAGTTTCTTCTCCTATTTTTGTTGCTGTCTTATGAAACAGCTCATTCCTATTTTTTTGCTTGTCCTATTTGCGGGCCAAAACTCATTGTCGGCGCAGCATTTTGCCGATGCACAATTACAAGCAACCCGTGTGAGTATTGCGAAGGCCGATAAAGACAAGCAACTGCGAGAAGAATGTAGCCGAATTGGGATTGACTTCGATGAAATCACCAACATCTACTTAAGAGGTCTCAAACAAGAAGAAATACTTGAAGTTTGGGTGCAACAGGGAATCGACAACGATTATGTACTCTTCAAAGAGTATCAGTTTTGTGCTACTTCTGGAAAACTAGGCCCCAAAAGAGAGCAGGGAGACGGACAGATCCCCGAAGGATTTTACTTCATCGATCACTTCAACTCAACCAGTAATTACTACTTATCCTTAGGCGTAAATTATCCGAATCCATCGGATGTGGTGGAAGGAAATCGCGCGAGTTTGGGGGGAAGTATTTACATCCACGGAGCTTGCGAAACCATCGGATGCATTCCAATTACGGATGACAAAATAAAGGAACTCTATTGGCTTTCAGTAGTTGCCAAAGATCATGGTCAAAAACACATTCCCGTTCACATCTTTCCCTACAAGTTTGACCAAAACACGCCCAAACCCTACAATGTCTACAACATCAACGATCCTGACATGTTGGCTTTCTGGGATGACATTGAGCCGGGCTACTACCATTTCGAACAATATCGAAAACCTCCTTTTGTAGTGATCAATGCCGACGGCAGCTACGATTTTTACTAGCATCTTTGCAACATGAGCTTGTTTAAAAACCACCGCGTCGATATCGAGCGCGCCCTTGAAGCCGTGCGTAAGCGCGAATTTTATGAGCAATTCCCAGAGCACCCTTCTGCTTATGACAATGAAGCCATTCTAGCCAGCATTGCTGTGTTTGAAAGCTCCAACAACAAGCATTTCGAAGGCCTCTTACAAGCCGAGCCTCTCCAATGGAGCGGGGAAGAGAATTCGCCATTCAGCAGAAAAGACCTAGGAATACTTTATCCGACCTTTCTGGTGGATGACTTGCTTGAACGATCCTTACAAGCTTTCTCTAGTTGGAAAAAAACATCTGTCGACAGCCGAGCTGGCATCTTGATGGAATCACTTCGCAGAGTGGAAAGGAGATTTGGTGAAATTGCACAATCAACTCTACACACGACAGGGCAAAGTTTCATGATGTCTTTCCAGGCTTCTGGACCACATGCTGCCGATCGTGCGATAGAAGCTTTGGCCATGGCTTACCAAGAACTGAATCGCTTCCCCAGCGCAGTTGATTGGAACAAGCAAGCTGGCCGCATGCAATTTCGTTTGGAGAAGGAGTTTCTACCCATTCCCAAAGGTGTCGCTTTGGTGATCGGCTGCTCCACATTTCCCAGCTGGAATTCTACTCCGGGCATTTTTGCCAACCTTATGACGGGCAACCCTGTCATTGTGAAACCGCACCCAGCAGCGGTTTACCCCGTGGCGGTTTACGTTGCCGAAATACAAGCCGTGTTGAAAGAAGAAGGACTTGACCCCCAAACCATTCAGCTGGCCGTTGATCTTTCGAAAAATCCACTAACAAAAGAACTTGCCGAGCATCCATCGGTTAAAATCATCGACTATACAGGGAGTTCTGAATTTGGTAACTACAT